>WNFI01003767.1_pt1 | contig 39763 bp, 34 predicted proteins | sample 5400471 | NCBI WGS metagenome assembly WNFI01 (sample SAMN13153348, study PRJNA577476) | soil metagenome | isolation source: 100 cm saprolite on Douglas fir-dominated hillslope | place: USA:California | collected 2013-09-17 | reverse complement strand
TTGATGGAATCTTTGGAAGGCAAGCGCGGCATTCCGCGAATTCGTCCCCCGTTCCCTGCTGTGGTTGGTCTGTGGGGCGGCCCGACGGTCATCAACAATGTCGAGACGCTGGCTGCTGTGCCTCACATCCTGCTTATGGGCGGACAAAAGTTCGCCGAATTTGGCCCGCCCAAGAATGGCGGAACGCGCCTCTTCTGCCTGAGCGGACACATCAATAAGCCGGGAGTTTACGAACTTCCGTTGGGATATTCGCTAAAGAAGATGATTTACGAGGTCGGCGGCGGAATTCCCAACGGACGCAAGCTCAAAGCCGTGGTCCCGGGCGGTTCGTCTACGTTCGTGCTCACCGCCGAAGAAGCCGACCAGATGAACATGGACTTTGATTCCTTCGGCAAGCGCGGAGAGTTCCTGGGCTCCGGCGGCGTGGTCATGCTCGACGACCAGACTTGCATGGTCAAATTTGCCCTGCGCATCATGAAGTTCTACCAGCACGAAAGTTGCGGCTGGTGTATTCCTTGCCGCGAAGGCACGGACTGGTTGAAGAAGACGCTCACGCGCTTCCACAACGGCGGCGGGTTGAAGAAGGACATCGACAACATCAAGTACCTGTCCCAGAACATGCTGGGCCGGACGTTCTGTCCGCTGGGCGATGCGGCGGCGATCCCAACTATGTCGATCGTAGACAAATGGCGCAGCGAATTTGAAGCGCATCTGGATGGCAAGCCGTGTCCTTTTGAACCGGCGGGAAGAGTAAGCGAGCTACCGGTCTTGGCGTGAAGAAATTGGGTAAGTGGGTAAATTAGTAATTGGGTAATTGTGAGCCAAGCTGACGAGCTTCGCGAACGAACGAAGAAGTTTGCGATTAGGATCGTGCACTTGTTTAAGGGCTTTACCAAGAACTACCGAGGCATACGTAGTCGGCAAGCAGCTGTTGCGTTGTGGCACATCGGTTGGAGCGAATATCGGGCTGTATGCAGGGCTCGATCGAAAGCGGAGTTTGTAGCAAGAATTGGTATTGTGGCAGAGGAAGCTGACGAAAGCGTATTTTGGATTGAGCTGATTGAAGAGATGAAAATCCTCGATTCGAAACGGCTTCAGGAGATTTTGAAAGAAGCGAGGGAGCTCGCAGCAATTTTTTCGGCGTCACAGAAAACAGCAAAGGGGTACGGATAAATTACCCAATTACCAAGTTACCCAATTACCAAATCTTATGGCCGAAGTTAAGAACGTAACCATCACAGTCGACGGCAAACAGGTAACCGCACCTGCCGGCACTCTGCTCATTGAGGCCTGCAAGGCTGTGGGCATTGAGGTACCTTCTTTCTGCTACTACCCCGGTCTGTCGTTGCAGGCGGCTTGCCGCATGTGTCTGGTGCGCATTGAGAAGATGCCCAAGTTGCAAACAGCTTGCACCGTCCCCATCGCGGACGGAATGGTTGTCACTACAGAATCTGACGAAGTTAAGCAGGCCCGCAAATCCATGATCGAGCTGTTGCTCGGCAATCATCCGCTGGATTGCCCGGTATGCGATGCTGGCGGTGAGTGCGAATTGCAGGACATGACCTTCAAATACGGCGCGGCGGAATCGCGTTACATGGAAGGTAAGCTGCACAAGGAAGAGCAGCAGTGGTCGCCGATCGTGTTCTTTGACCGTCCGCGCTGCATTCTCTGCTACCGCTGCGTGCGGGTTTGCGCGGAAGGCATGGACGTTGGCGCTCTCGGCATTCAGAACCGCGGCGCAGGATCGGTCATCGCACCCAATGAAGGCGACCATCTCGATTGCGAAGAGTGCGGCATGTGCATTGATATCTGCCCGGTCGGCGCGCTTACTTCTGGAGCTTATCGCTACAAGACGCGCCCCTGGGAAATGAAGCACGTCGGCACGATCTGCACGCACTGTGGCGACGGCTGCAAGACCACTCTCGGGGTCCGCCGGTCCGATACGGGGATGGACATCGTCCGCGGCGACAACCGCGACAAGAGCGGGATCAATGGCGACTTCCTCTGTATCAAAGGCCGTTACGCTTTCGATTTCGTGGATCATAAAGACCGCCTGCGCCAACCGCTGGTTCGAAAAGACGGCAAGCTCACACCTGCGACCTGGGAAGAGGCGATCGATCACGTCAGCAAACGGCTGCGCGCGGTTCGTGACAGCAAAGGCGGGCCAGCGATTGGCGTGATCGGCTCCAACCGCACCACCAACGAAGAAAACTATCTGCTGCAGAAATTCGCCCGCACCGTTCTGGGAACGAACAACATCGACCATCACCGCACTGCGGATTTCGCGGCATTTGCCCGGGCGATCTCAGGCAAGAAGAACGCTACGGCCACCATGCGCGACGTGGCCTGTGCTCCCGCAATCCTGCTGATTGGCAGCGATCCCACGGAGCAGCATCCGTTGCTGGCGTGGAATACTCGCACCAACGCGCGCCTGAACCAGCCAAAGATTTACGTGATCAATTCGCAAGCGATCAAGCTCGAGCGCCAGGCAACAAAGTTCCTTCAGATCCCGCAAAGTGCGGAAGGCAAGTTTGTGGCTTTCCTCAACGGCGAAGATACGGCTGCTGGGTCGTTGACGAGTGCAGGCGCCACCAACGACGCACTTAAGCAGCTTCGCGATGAACTGAAGTCGCAGCAAGGCCCGGTAATCATTTTTGGATCAGAGTTGCAGGGAGCAGACATTGCAGCTCTGGTTAAGTTTGGCAGCGCGCTCAATGCGAAGTTTATGTGCCTCGGCGACTACGCAAACTCTCGTGGCGCCGCGGACATGGGTCTCTACCCTGACCTGCTGCCGGGGTACGTTGCGGTCAACGATCAGCACAAGTACAGCGAAGAATGGGGCACTCTTTCCGCCAGCAAGGGCCTGGGCCTGGCGCAGATGATCGACGCCGCCAAGGCTGGAAAGCTGGGCGCGCTTTATGTCGTGGGCGCTAATCCCGTAGCCGACTACAACCTTGATCCGGCCGCTTTGAAGAACACATTCCTTGTCGTCCAGGAACTCTTCCTCACGGAAACCGCGATTCTTGCAGACGTTGTGCTGCCCGCGGCTTCCGCATATGAGAAGTCCGGCACCTTCACCAATACGGCCGGTGACCTGCAGTTGCTCAAGAAGGCCGGGGACGTATCAGGCGTGCGCTCCGATTTTGAAATCATCGTTCGGGTCGCGGAGCGGCTTGGCGCCGATGTTCGCAAGCTTGTACCTTTCGGCGGCGGCACTCGCGCGGACATGGGCCAGACTCGCGGAGCGCAGTCCGGCGAAGCGGATCGCCATTCGGTCTGGCTTGCGGCCAACAATCTTGAGCCCAGGCTGAGTCCGTTTGATTCTATGGCGATTCTTGACGAGATCCAGCGCCTGGTGCCGGGCTATGAATTCTCGCGGCTGAACCTGCTCTCCGGAAGCGATGAGCACGTAACCGCGGCGGAAAACAGCAATGCAGGCGCAGGCAACGGCCTGGTGCAGATTGTCCCGGCAGACGATACTCTGTTTACCTCCGGCACTCTCGGACGTTACTCCAAGGCGCTGAACTCTGTCCTGGAGAACCGCGAAGCACGTGCGACGAACAAAGAGATCATGGCGGACTGAGAAGATCAGTATTTGGTAATTGGTATTTAGTATTTGGCAGTCGTTTCCGAATCTAAGGAAGCTGCTTCTCGCTGTATAGGTACCCGAATTTAGAAAAGTTTTTGAGACCGCGTGTGCAGCGGTGTGTAAGCAAAGAGATAAATGACAACATTCATCGTCCTCGCCGTCGTCAAGATCGCTCTTGTGATCTTTCTCCTGCTCACGGGCGTGGCTTACATGACGTGGCTGGAGCGCAAGGTGGTTGGGCACATTCAGAACCGCTGGGGTCCCACTCGAGTTGGCCCGTTCGGACTGCTGCAACCGCTGGCCGACGGCGTAAAGTTCATTCTGAAAGAAGATATCGTCCCGGACAGCGTCCACAAGGGCCTGTACATTCTTGCGCCGGCGCTGGCGCTGACCATGTCGTTGATTTCGATTGCGGTGATTCCCTTCGGCGAATCAATCAGCGTCCACGGCACAAGCACGCCGCTGCAGATCACCGGAGTCAATCCCTCCGGCGGCGGACACCCGCTCGACATTAATATTGGCCTGCTTATTATTCTCGGCGTGACCTCCATTGGCGTGTATGGCGTTGCGTTGGCCGGATGGTCGTCCAACAGCAAGTATTCCCTGCTCGGCTCGCTGCGGGCCAGCGCGCAGATGATCAGTTACGAGTTGGCGCTGGGATTATCGTTGGTTGGCGTGCTGCTTCTATCCGGTACGCTGAGTCTTCGCGAGATTGTCGACAGTCAAAGTGGCAACTGGATTCTTGGCGGACACAACACGCACATACCACATTGGTTCATTATTCCGCAGATTGTTGCGTTTTTTATCTATCTGATGGCGGCTTTCGCGGAAACCAACCGCATTCCCTTCGATCTGCCGGAAGCTGAAACCGAGTTGGTTGCCGGATATCACACCGAATACAGTTCCATGAAGTTCGCCATGTTCTTTATGGCGGAATACGTGAACATGATCACCGTGGGCTGCATCGCCACGCTGCTCTTCTTTGGCGGATGGCACGGGCCAAAGCTTCCCTTCCTTCCCGAGCTTCTACAGTCGCTGTTGCCGGTGGTCTGGTTCTCGCTCAAAATCTTTTGTTTCATGTTTCTCTATATATGGATTCGCGGCACACTGCCTCGCTTCCGTTATGACCAGTTGATGGCGTTCGGCTGGAAATTCCTGTTGCCGCTGGCCATCGCCAACATCATTGTCACCAGCTTGATTGTGGCGGTGTGGGGATAGACATGGTCCATCAGGCGCTATTCATTTTCTTCGGCATCATCTGCGTGGCGGGCGCAATCAACCTGCTATTGCAGCGCCACCCCATCAATAGCGCGCTCTCGCTGGTGGTGGTCATGGGGGCACTGGCCCTGATTTATTTATTGTTGGGAGCCGAGTTCGTTGCCGCCATTCAGGTCATTGTTTATGCCGGCGCCATCATGGTTTTGTTCGTCTTTGTCATCATGTTGCTGAACGCCGGTGCGGAAGAACGATCGAAAGGCAGCCACGTGGCCCTGGTGTTGGGCGGACCCGGAGTCGCTATCGTGGCCGGACTGCTCACCTGGGTGATGGTGCACAGCAATCCCCAGTTAGGCAGCGTCGCCATTGGACCTTCGGACTTCGGCGAGACGCATGCAATTGCGCGCCTTCTGTTTAGAGATTTTCTGTTGCCCTTTGAAGTCACATCTGTGCTGATCCTGATCGCTATCATGGGCGCGGTGGTGCTGGGAAGGAAGGAGAACTGATGGTCCCACTTTCCTGGTATCTGATTTTGAGCGCGATTTTGTTCAGCATCGGGGCGTTTGCGTTCCTGCTCAAACGCAACATCATCACCATCTTCATGGCGATTGAGCTGATGCTCAACGGCGTGAACCTGAGCTTTGTAGCGTTTGCCAGCCACTGGCACAAGCTGAGCGGCCACGTATTTGTCTTTTTTGTGATGGTCGTAGCTGCTGCGGAAGCTGCCGTCGGGCTGGCGATCATCATTGCAGTCTTCCGTTCGCGCGAGACTTTGAACGTTGACCGGGTAAACCTGCTGAAACTATGAACCGAGACCTACATCTTTGGGTTATTCCCCTGCTTCCGCTGATGGGCGCGGCCATCAATGGTCTGTTGGGTCGCCGCTTCAAGAACAGCATGGTTTCAGCCGTGGCATTGCTGTTTACAGCAGTCTCGTTCACGTGGGCAGTGTGGGCTGTCTGGACAGCATGGCCAGGCGGGTCGATCTCGCTACCCCACATCGAGACGGTGGGGACCTGGATCAGCGCCGGCGGTTTCTCGGCGCCGTTTGGTTTTCAGCTTGACCAACTTTCCATGGTTATGGTGCTGGTGGTAACGGGAGTCGGCTTCCTGATCCACGTCTACTCTGTGGGATACATGGCGCATGAAGGTGGATATTACCGGTTCTTCGCTTACCTGAACCTCTTCATGTTTTTCATGCTCACGCTGGTGCTCGCCAACAATTATCTTTTGATGTTCGTTGGTTGGGAGGGCGTGGGACTGGCGTCGTATCTGTTGATCGGATTTTTCTTTCTCAAAGACTCAGCCGCGAACGCCGGCAAAAAGGCATTCATCGTCAACCGGATTGGTGATTTTGCGTTCCTGTTGGGAATGTTCCTGATCATCCAGCACTTTGGAACGCTCAACTTTGAACCTGTTTTCAACGCGGCGAAACATGCTTCGCCCGAAACCAGCTGGGGGCTTCTCACCGCCATCGCGCTGCTTCTAATGTTCGGCGCTGCCGGCAAGTCCGCTCAGATTCCGCTCTATGTCTGGCTGCCCGACGCCATGGAAGGTCCAACGCCGGTCTCCGCGTTGATTCACGCTGCGACCATGGTGACTGCTGGCATATACATGATTGCGCGCTCCAGCGCCATCTTCAGCAAGGCGCCCCATGCCCTTGAGATCGTCGCGCTTATTGGCTGCCTGACGGCGATCTTTGCCGCGACCATGGGTATGGCCCAGACCGACATCAAACGCGTCCTGGCGTATTCCACCGTCTCGCAGCTCGGATACATGTTCCTGGCCTGCGGCGTAGCCGCTTATACCGCCGGAATCTTCCATCTGATGACGCACGCATTCTTTAAAGCACTGCTCTTCCTTGGCGCAGGTTCAGTGATCCACGCCATTGGCGGCGAGCAGGACATGCGCCGCATGGGCGGACTGCGCACCAAGATTCCGGTGACGTTCTGGGTAGTCACGGTTGCGACGTTTGCGATTGCCGGCACGTTCTTCGGCGACTTGCGGCTGGGCCACGTTGCTGTCGGTGAGGAAGCTCATGCCGCCAACGCGCCGGCGCAGGCCCAGCATGGCGCTGCATCCCAGTCGCACGGGCACGCGGACGATCATGCCCATGGCCACGGCGGCGTACACGAGTCGCCCTGGATCATGCTCGCGCCGCTGGTGATTCTTGCTGTCCTCTCCATCGTCGGCGGATGGGTGGGAATTCCAGAAGCGCTGGGCGGTTCAAACCACTTTGAACACTTCCTCGCTCCCGCAGTCCATGAGATTCAGGAAGCGTCCGCCGTTGCTGAGAGCCACGGGCTCGAGCTGGTCTTCGCGGCGATCTCCGTTGGTGTGGCCGGGCTCGGCTTCTTCTTTGCCTGGCTGCTCTATTACAAACGGCCTGAACTTCCTGATCGCATCACCGCACGAATTCACGGCGTCTATCTGCTGGTCCTGCACAAATACCACATTGACGAGGCTTATGACCTTCTCTTCGTCAAGCCGCTTCTTGCAATCTCCACGGTCGTGCTGTGGCACGGTGTGGACCAGGGCGTGATTGACAACACGGTCAACGGAGTCGGCTCTGCGTCGCAAGGCATCGGCGAGCAGTTGCGCAAAATGCAGTCGGGCAATATCCGCTCTTATGCCGCCTGGGTTGCCGCCGGTGGAGCGGCCGTAATTATCTTCATGGTCTGGAAGGTGACTCGATGAACGGCTACATCCTCACAATGGTCACCTTCCTGCCGGCGGCGGGCGCGCTGCTGCTCATGCTGATGCCGCGCAACGATCGTGCCATCCGCTGGGCCGCGCTGATATTGTCCCTGGCCACATTTGGGGTTTCGCTCTATCTCCCGCTGCATCTGGTAAGCAATCAGACGGGATTTCAGTTTGAAGTCAACCGGCTTTGGATTGGCCAGACCATCTTCTATCACCTGGGTGCGGACGGCATCTCCATGTGGCTCGCTCTTCTCACCACCTTTCTGGTGCCGCTGAGCGTGCTGGTCTCATGGAAATCGATTCATGACCGCGTTAAAGAATTCTTCGTCCTGCTCCTGGTGTTGGAGACGGCGATGATCGGCGTCTTCCTCTCGCTCGACATGTTCTTGTTCTACGTATTTTGGGAAGCCACGCTGATCCCTATGGCGCTGCTGATCGGCATGTACGGACACGAGCGCCGGGTCTATGCTGCGGTAAAGTTTTTCCTGTACACGATGGTCGCCTCAGTCTTCATGCTGGCGGCAATTATCTGGATCTACGTTCATATCCACAGCTTTGACTACGCGACCATCCGCCTGGCCATCCGCGGCGGCGAATTCAACACGGCTGCGCTGCAATGGCTATTCCTAGGCTTTTTTGTAGCATTCGCGGTCAAGGTCCCACTCTTCCCGCTGCACACCTGGCTGCCGGACGCGCACGTGGAAGCTCCAACCGCCGGCTCCGTCCTGCTCGCGGGCGTTCTGCTGAAGATGGGCACATATGGCTTGCTGCGCTTCAACGTCGGCATGTTTCCCGACCAGTCACACAACAACGCGACGTGGATCAATATTCTCGCCATCATTGGCATCATCTACGGCGCTCTGGTTGCTCTGGTGCAGCCAAATCTGAAGAAGCTGATTGCCTACTCCTCCGTGAGCCATCTTGGATTTGTGGTGCTGGGAATCTTCACCTTTACTCAGATCGGCACCGACGGTGCGGTCTACCAGATGCTGAATCACGGCGTCTCGACCGGCGCGCTCTTCATGTTGGCCGGTATGCTCTACGAACGCAAACATACATATGACTTCCGCGAGTTCGGCGGGCTCGCAACTCCGATGCCGGTGTATGCAACGTTCTTCCTGATCGCGGTGCTCTCGTCGGTCGGGTTGCCGCTGATGAACGGGTTTGTCGGTGAGTTCCTGGTTCTGAGCGGAGCGTTCCAGTACAGGATGCTCTTCGGAATCCTGGGAACCACCGGCGTGATCTGGGGCGCGGCGTATCTCCTTTGGATGTACCAGAAAGTTTTCTACGGTCCAATCACGCACGACGAAAACCGCGCCTTGCCGGATCTCGACGGTCGCGAACAGATATCGCTTTGGCCGATCGCGGTCATGGCGCTGATCATGGGTGTAGTTTCGCCTTACTGGATGAAATCAATCGATCCCGCGGTGGTGAACCTTAAGACGCCGACCAAAAGCGCCGTTGCAACAACAGCCGGTGGACAAAAATAGATGAACCCAATTACAACTGCCGACTACATGCGTATCCTGCCCGAACTGGTGCTTACCGCTTTCGGCGTTGTGGTGATGCTGGTGGACCCGCTGCTCGATGCCGGTACCAGCCGCAAAGGGCTGGGCGTGTTCGCGCTGATTGGAACACTGGGCGCGATGGCTGCTGCCATCTTCCAGATCGGTGATTCCGGCCACACTGCCTGGTTCGGCATGGTGCGCGTTGACAGCTTCAGTATCTTCTTTCACATTCTGATTCCGGCCATCTCTGCCGTCTGCATTCTGGCTTCACTCGAATATCTCGACCGGCAGGACATCCGTACCGGAGAATATTACGGACTGATCCTCTTCGGTACCGTGGGGATGGTGCTGATGTCGTCGGCCGTTGAACTGGTGCTGATCTTCATCGCATTGGAAATTTCCTCGATCTCCACCTACGTGCTCGCCGGATATCGCCGCCGCTTCGCCACTGGGATGGAAGCATCACTCAAATACTTCCTGCTGGGATCGTTTGCGACTGCTTTCTTCCTTTATGGCGTGGCGCTAGTCTTTGGCGCGACTGGTTCAACAAGCGTTCCGGAAATTGCCGCCAGTATCGCGGATAAGCTGAAGATGGGCGAGCCCATGACCCTGGTGTATGTTGCGACAGCCTTGATGATCATCGGCCTGGGTTTCAAAATTGCCGCGGCTCCATTCCATGTTTGGACGCCGGACGTTTACGAAGGTTCGCCCGCGCCAGTAGTTGCGCTCATGTCTACCGGTCCGAAAGCCGCGGCATTCGCCGTGCTGCTCCGCGTCCTCTTTGGTACAAACGCTCCGGGATGGCTCTGGCTGGTGTGGGTTGCCGCTGCACTCTCCATGACGATCGGCAACTTCGGCGCGCTCATGCAAAACAACGTTAAGCGCATGCTGGCCTATTCGTCTATTGCTCACGCGGGATACCTGCTCGTCGCATTCGCTGCCAGAAGCGACTTTGGCATTGCGGCTGCAATCTTTTATACGGCTTCCTATGCCGCGATGAACGTCGGGGCGTTCGCCGTGGTCAGCCACCTGGCGGGCTCGGGCGAGAGCCGCGTCTCCATGGACGACTATGCGGGCCTGAGCAAACGCTCGCCGCTGCTGGCCTTCACCCTGACTATCTTCATGCTTTCCCTGATCGGCATTCCCCTGACCGGCGGCTTCTACGCCAAGTACTACGTCTTCAACGCAGCGCTGCAATCGAATTTTGTCTGGCTGACGATCATAGGCATGGTCAACAGCGCGGTGGCGGCCTACTACTACCTGCGCGTGATTGTGGTCATGTACATGCGCGATCCCATAGACGATACGCCTCTTCCGGCTCCGTCCACCCCTATGAAACTGGCACTGGTGCTGGCCGCGATCTTCACCCTCTATCTCGGGATCTTCCCCGGCAGGGTGGTGCGTCTTGCTGAGCGCGGTGCTGCCGATCTCACGGAAAAGCCAACGAACGCAGCGGCCAAACCAGCCGCTGCTGTCTCCGCCTCTGCGGCTACTCCGGGGCGATAGTCACATCTTTGCGCGCAAAAATAGCGGACGCTGCGACGAAGAAGATTACCGTCTGAACCACGGCCGCCGCGCCAATCCTCCAGAGACTGCGATCGGCATCTCCAAAATCGAAATGCAGCACACTACGCGCCATAGCGAGGACCGGGAATAGCGCTCCAGCAAGAAAATGCTTGGCGGGAAGCAGCAGGGGCAGCGCCAGAGTCAGTCCTGTTGCGGCCAGAGCGAGCACCGGATGCATCATTACTGACCAAAACAGGCCCACGGACGCCGCAGCCATGCAGCACAGAAAGAGCACAACCATGAAGGCGGGCAGCCCGTCAGCGCTTGCGCCTATTTGCGTGCACAGCCATGCAGTTGCGAGTCCAACGGCCAGGCAGTACGCGCCGGCAATGAGTCCGGAGCCCAGCAGTAGTCCCGCAATATACTGCCATCGATGGATTCCCTTGGAGAGTACCGCGAGGACTCGCCGCGTCTTGCGCTCATTCTGGATCGCCGGGATTCCCACCAGGCTTCCCAGAAAGAGCGCATAGTACGTCTGCTGGCGCAGAAAGAACAGCACCTCAACACGCTGGCTGTGCCATCCGAAGACAGCGGCAATGCCCGCGATATAAAGTAGCATGAGCGTAAGAAGGATCCATTGCGTGCGCACGAAGTTGGTTGCGATCAGAAAGACGGGCCGCATGATCACTTCTTCCCTTCTTGCTCGCCTGGACCGTAAAACTTGAGCGTGTCGCCATCGACGACCGCAAGCGTTCCGGTTGCCGACACAGCGTAATAGATGGGGTTGCGCTCAACGGTAACCGCGGTCGTTCTTGTTTTTGTTCTTAGATCAAAGACTTCAACCCGGAGAGCACGCACACTCACAAACGCGGAAGCAGATTGCGTGTATTCGTCCGAGCGGGCGGCCAGGAAATCTCCCTGGCCAACAACAGTCGTAAAGATATCACCTGACCGCGCTTGTTGCGTCAGCAGTTTCTCTCCAGAAACAGAGAACACCACCAAGACATTGCAGCCATGCGCCGCCACCAGATCTTTCGTCAGGCCTTCCAGTAAGTAAGCGCAAGAGTGTTTCGTACTCTCCCAAACCGACGGTAGTGGTCGCCAATGCCCTTCAAAGTCAAGCAGGCCGGATTGCGCGTCCTCGAACACTTGTGCGGGATCCTTCGTCAGTAACGCATCATCGAGAGGCGACCAATAAGGCAGAGACTGCGAGAGCTTGAATGACTCGACGCTGGCAAGAGTCCCGGCATCGAGCACTTCAACATCCGCGCTGGACTTTCCTGCTGTCAGCAGCGTGCCGTCAGAAAGCCGCTGCGGATGCAGAAACACTTGTTGATGTACCAGGACCACATGGTCGCCTGAGGGTGTAACCTCAATTTGCCAGGACTCACTGCGCGCTGCTCGCTTCAGCTCAAGTTTTCGGGTTGCGAGCTTTTCAAAGGCCGCTGAATAGAGATAGAGAAGGTCTCCAGCGCGGACCAGAAAGTTTCCGTCGCGCGTGGGAAGCACGCGGGAATAGCCGGCGTTGGTCGTAAACTGCGCCGCGGATATCTCATGGCCGTCCCGGACATCGAGCACTTCGAGGTTCAAGAGAAAGTTGCCGCTTCCGCCGCTCGAGTTGCGTCCTTTGAGCGCGCCCTGTTGCGCCGCGCGATTGACCTGATAAATCGCCACGCGGTCGAGGCCGAGGAAGACCACTCCCTGTTGTTTCATCCAGAGAAACCCGGCGGCTCGATCAAAGCGCTGCAACCCGTGTTTTTGCGTGACGTTGATCTTCCAGAGCTCGTGGGCGCCCTGGGTGTCACCGGAGCGCCGCGACGACAGCAAGGCGAGGAGCAGCAGCCAGACCTTCATTCGTGCTCGCTCTCTTCATGCGGCCGGTGTCCGCCGTTCTGGCCTGCCAGTTCGACAAAAAGGTCTTCGAGCGTCCGCTTGACCGGATTCACGGCAATCACTTCCCCACCCGCCAGCCATATCTGCTCGATGGTCTGACGCTGATTCAGCGCAGGCACTGTGATCTTGATGTACCCATTTTGCTGCGACCCCTCAAACAACGTGGCGTCAATTCCGCGGGCGGTGATGACAAAGCGCTCCTGCGACTCCAGCAGCTCGGAGACCGTGCCTACGCGCGCGACCCTGCCGCGAATCACAATTGCCAGACGATCGCATATCTGCTCGACTTCGGAAAGCATGTGCGAGCTCAAAAAGACGGTCTTTCCGGCGCGGCGAGCCTGCAAGAGGATCTCGCGGACGGCAATCCTTCCCAGCGGGTCGAGTGCGGAGGTTGGTTCATCCAGAACCAGCAAGTCAGGATCGTTCACCAGAGCTTGCGCGAGTCCGACGCGCTGCAACATGCCGCGGGAAAACTTGCCAGTATTGCGTACGGCGACGCTCTCGAGATCAAGCTGCTTCAGCACTTCCAAGGTACGCTGACGCAGCTGAGGATCGCGCATTCCGTTGAGCGCACCGTACCAGCGGACCAGCTTGCCGGCAGGACGGTGATACAGCGCAACGTTCTCCGCCAGGAAGCCAACGCGCTTGCGAGTCGCAGCGCTGCCAAAGGGCTGGCCCAGCATGGCGCCACGGCCGCCCGACGCAAATACAAAGCCCAGAGCAATATGAATGGCCGTGGTTTTTCCCGCACCATTCGGACCAAGGAAGCCGAATATTTCTCCCCGCTCCACACGCAAAGAGAAACCACTGAGTGCAATAACAGACTGTCCCCGAAAGAGGCTGTGATAGCGCTTGGAGATGTTGTTGAACTCGAGGGCGGGGCCGTGCTGGTGCATCCATTTACAAGGATAACCGATGAAATTTAGCCCAGACGCAAAAAAGCCCAGCCGTTCGGCTGGGCCTTTCCATCAACGTTAGTCTCTACTTCAATTTGCCGATAATCTGGAAGGCGATAACCAATGAGTAAAGGGCAAGAGACTCAATGAGGACCAATCCCAGAATCAGGAAGAACTGGATTCCGGCGCGCGCTCCCGGGTTGCGGGCGAGCCCTTCAACCGCGGAAGCCGTGGCTTTGCCCTGGCCCAGGCCGCAGAGACCGGCGGCGATTCCGATCGCAATGCCGGCGCCCAAAGGAAGCGCCCAGTAATACGAATGGTCCGGGGCAGGACCGCCCTGAGCATAAACGGGCATTGCCACGAACATCATGACGAATGCGGTGAGAACGAACAGTGTTGATTTACGCATGTACTCTCCTTGATGAAAATTGCTTCCAGTGGGTGGTTGACAACCGCCTTGGGAGGCGGGGCCCTCACGCTCGAAGCGCAAACTTAGTGCTCTTGTGCGACCGCACCTTGCAAATAAATCATGGTCAACAACATGAAAATGTAGGCCTGCAGCAACGACACTCCGACGTGCAACATCAAAAACACCACCGGCACGCCGATCGGAACCAGCCCGAAGAACGCCTGTGTCACCATGTCCCCGGCAAACATATTGGCGTAGAGACGGATAGTCAGTGACATCACGCGCGCCAGCGTGCTGATGATTTCAATGGGGAACATCAGCGGAGCCAGCCACCAGATCGGGCCCAAAAAATGCTTGAAGAATCCAATGGGGCCTTGCACCCGCAATCCGTGCGCGTTGTAGTAAACAAACGCCACTACAGCCAGACCCAGCGGCACTGCCGGATTGACTGTCGGCGACTCAAATCCAGGTATCACTCCAATCAGATTGGCCACCGCGATAAACAGAAACAACCCGGTCAAGAATGGGACAAATCTTTCACTGTGGTGCCCAATGATCTCGTCGGCCTGGCCGGCGATGAACTCGTGCATCATCTCCGCGATATGCTGCGTTCCACCGGGCTTGTCCACGGAAAGCCGTGAGCGAACAAATAAAAAGATCAGGATCAAGAGACCAACCACCAGAATCTCCATCGCCACGGTGTTGCTGATAGGAGCTTCAGGATGGGCGGGATGAAAAGCGGCAGGGAGCTGATTAAGAAAAGCAGTGACTGGCCCGGCGAAGACCTTATTCAGGAGCGCAGTAAACCATAATTGTTCAGGCATTCGTCTTGTTTATTCCCGGTTTAGAGTCCGTGCTTCAATGCTCTGAGGCTTTGGTACACAGCTTCAATCGCTACTGCACCTACAGGCAAAGAGAGGCCTCCAACGAGGCCGTAAACACTCATGGCAGAACCTCTGAATATAACATACAGAGCGGCAGCGATCAAAGCATAGCGGAACACGAAACGCAGCACTATGCCTGCGGAAGACGGCTTTCTGGTCGAAGAGACCGTCTTGTCGATTAAAGCCTCAATGGTTCGTTTGAGCCAGTAGAAGTTGAGGAGAGCAATTGCGCATCCGCCAATAAAAGCCAGGGTGGCGGGTCTGCCAAGATTGATCCAGACAAAAGGAGTAGCCACCAACGCCAGCGCAAACATGCTACGCACCAGGCGCGAGTACACGGTCACACCAAGATCGTCGGCTTGTTGCTCCGGAAGCAGCGCCGGCACATTCACGGCTTGTTACCCTCGGCCAGCGCCACGCGGATAAAGTTTCCAAGTCCCGCCATTGTTCCAACGATCAGACCTGCCAATGGCAGCCAATCGTAATGAAGCCAGCGCTCGACCAGGCCCCCCAGTAACCACCCGATGAACGTGGCAGCCGGGATCGCAATACCTAATTGAACGTACTTCTCCGCCCCGATCCACATTTTTTTCGGACTGTCTCTATCGTCTGCCATGGGAACCATTGTGGCGTGCCTGCCGCGACATTGCAAACTGTGCACCTTTCCTACCTTGGCTATAATCAAATGTTCGGATATGACGCAGACAGCCCTCTATCAACGTCTGGCCTCGGAACAGGCAACAGTTGGCGCTTACAACGGCGCTGAGACTGTGCTGCGCTTTACTAATCCTCGGGCCGAATTGGGCGCGCTGCTGACCGCATCGGCGGTTTTCGACCTCGGCTGGCGCAGCAAGATTACCGTCACCGGCAAAGACCGTGTTCGCTGGCTCAACGGAATGATCACGAACAACATACGCGATCTCGCGGTCAACCGTGGGAATTACAGCGTGACATTGAACCATCAGGGCCGTATCCTGGCCGATCTCTACGCCTACAACTTCGGCGAACATCTTGTGCTCGATACTGACCGTTCGCAGACCGAGACGATTCTCAAAACCGTTGGCCGTTACATCATCATGGATGACGTAAAATTGGCCGATGTCAGCGAAACACTCAGCGCTATCGGAGTAGGCGGGCCGTCCGCTCAGAACACGCTATCAACCGCGGGGCTAGATGTTTCGCAACTTGAACCTCTTCAGTTCTGCACCGCGAAGCTCAACGACGCGGATGTCACCGTAGTCCGCGGGCCCGAGCAGAAGCCAGGCTGGTACGAAATCTGGGTACATCCGGAACACACGCAAGCGATCTGGGACACGCTAAGCCGGTCCGGCGCCGTACCCGTTGGAGCGGAAGCACTCGAGTTCTGGCGGGTCTTGCGCGGGATTCCGCAGTATGGCATAGACGTTCGCGAGCGTGACCTGCCGCAAGAAACGGGGCAGGACCAGGCCTTGAACTTCACCAAAGGCTGCTACATCGGACAAGAGATTGTAGAGCGCATACGCTCGCGCGGCCAGGTGCATCGAAGATTTACGGGGTTTGATTTTGGCGAGACTGTGATCGCTGCGGGAAAGTTTGACGTGGAGGGCCGCACAGTGGCCGAGATCACCACATCGGTGAGCGTTCCGCTGCCCGGCGGCGCACGCAACATCGGCCTGGGTTACGTGCGAAACGAAGCGGTATCGCAAGACTCAAAGATTGAACTGAATGGAAGCAGCGTCAAGGTGACTGGACTACCGTTCCAAATCTGAATGCATTGAGGAACTATGGCTGAGAAAAAAGAAGAGTTTGTCGTAAGTGATCGCCGCAGGTTTGCTCCCGAAGGCGAACGTCGTCCGGATGCTCCGGTTGTGGAAGAAGAAAGGCCCGCGGCACCTGCTCCGCCGCAAGCCACACCCAAGCCACCGCAGGTCGCGGACCAGACGGCAGCGCCGGAATCGGAAGAGCTGCCGGCGCCGCCGACCGAATCCGAGCAGCGGACGCAACGGGACGAATACCATGCCTCGGGCAAGAAGATTGACGAGATGATCAGAGAGACGGGCGCCGCAACTGGACCGCCTCCCGATATGACGTTTGAGCGTCTTGTCGAATCCTTCTATATGACCGCGCTCATTCAGATGGGTGCGATGCGTCCGGAAGGCGAACAGCCGCGCGTAGATATCATCGGCGCACGGCAAACCATCGATTCGCTCGCGCTGCTTCAAGAAAAGACCAAGGGCAATCTCACGGACCGCGAACAGACATTGCTCCAGAACGTCATCTTTGAGTTGCGCATGGCCTGGATTGAGATCACCAACGCCATTGCCAAAGCGCCTGCACGGCCGCCCGGAGGCGGCCAACCTGCCGGTATCAAGAAATGAAAGCAGTACTCACCGTGCTGGGCAGCGGCACGTCGATGGGCGTGCCGACTATCGGCTGCTCGTGCCGCGTCTGCGCCTCGGACGACCCGCACGACCGCCGCACCCGGCCATCGGTGATGGTGGAGTACGACGGACGTTGCGTCCTCATCGACACGACCCCCGATTTCCGCCAGCAAGCCATAAGAGAAAAGATCACCCGTTTGGACGCGATCCTTTATACGCATGCCCATGCTGATCACATTCTGGGATTGGACGATGTGCGGCCCCTGAGTTTTCGCCGGCCAGACAAGATTCCTTTGTACGCGCACCCGGGCACGGCCGAGGCCATGCAGAACATCTTCAGATACATTTTTGACGCGGACTATAAGTTCGGCGGTATCGCACGCGTCGAGATGCACCACATGAACGGATCACTCGACCTGTTTGGAGTGCGCTTCGAGCCGGTCCGAATTATTCACGGCGAAGCGGAGATCCACGGCTTCCGCTTTGGCGCGGCGGCGTACCTCACAGACTTCAGCGAGATTCCGCCGGATTCCATGGCGAAGCTACGACACCTCGACATCCTTTTCCTCGACGCATTGCGACGCAATCCGCACCCAACGCACTCCACGGTTGCGAACTCTCTTCGTCTGGTGGAGGAGCTCAAGCCGAAGCGGGCTTTCTTCACGCACATTTCGCACGACCTGCACCATGAGGAAACCAATCAGGGCCTGCCCGCGCACGTTCGCCTGGCACATGACGGCCTGAAGCTGGAGTTTGATATCGCATGAGGATCTTCCGCGAACTGGAAGACGTCCCCGCAGACTTTGGGCCGAGCGTGGTGAGTGTCGGCAACTTTGACGGCGTTCACTGGGGACATCGGCAAGTCTTGCGCGAGCTGGTCACTCGCGCCCGCGAAAGCGGCAGCAAGTCTGTGGCGGTGACTTTCGATCCGCATCCGTTGCGGATCCTCCGGCCGGACGCCGCGCACAAACTCATCACGCCTCTGGAACAAAAAGAGTCATTGCTGAGGCAGACCGGACTGGACGCTCTGCTGGTCGTCCCATTCACGCGCGATTTTTCCATGACGACGGCCCATGACTTCGCGCGAAGCATTCTTACCGAAAAGCTGCGCGCGACTGAGGTCTACGAAGGCGCTAACTTTCACTTTGGACACAAAGGCCAGGGCAATGTGCAGGCGCTCACCGAGTTTGGCCGCGCACTCGGTTTTGTCGTGAAAGTCTATCCGGTCATGCTGGTGCGTGGTGAAGCCGTCTCCAGCAGCCGGATACGCGAACTCCTGACCGCCGGTAACATCAGCCGTGCCAATCGTTTGCTCGGTCGCCCTTTCAGCATTACTTCAACACCTGGCCGGGGACGAGGCTACGGTCACAAATACACGGTTCCTACCATCAACCTGAGCCGCTACGACGAGCTCACCCCGGCCGACGGCGTCTACATCACTCGGACGAGAGTGGGTGACGAGGTATTCGATTCCGTAACCAATGTGGGCAAACGGCCAACATTCGAGGATGAGCTGTTCGCCATTGAGACCCACTTGCTCGACTTTCATCCTGTCGAGCTCACGCCGCACACGGAAGTTGAGATTTCTTTCTTGCGCTGGCGCCGCCCTGAGATCAAGTTTCCTTCGCCCGAAGCCCTCAAGCTGCAGATCGGAAAAGATGTGCAGCGGGCCAGGCGATATTTTCATCTGCTGCAACGCTCTGTTTTCCTTCCTGCGCCCGCCAAAGCCAAGTAGATCCGCGAAAACTGTTACAATCGCCCGCTCATGGCCACCACCAGTCCGCTGTCCATTTCTGCTGCCAGCGCCGCACAGAAGCGCACTCTCATTGCCGCTGCGCTGGGCTGGGGACTGGATGGATTTGACGTCCTGCTTTACAGCAACGTTCAAGTCCATGTAATGCTGGCCCTGGGGATTCACTCCAAAGCCATTGCCGGACTGCCAAACGCCTTCATGCTGCTGGCTTCCGGTATTGGCGGGGTGCTGTTTGGCTTTCTGGCAGACCGCATCGGGCGGACCAAGGCCCTGATGCTGAGTATCCTTACTTACTCGGTGTGCTCGCTCGGGTCTGGGCTCTCGACTTCCATCTATGTTCTGATTGCGTTCCGTTTTCTTCTCGGGCTGGGTATGGGCGGCGAGTGGAACACGGGAGCGACTCTGGTGGCGGAAACCTGGCCGTCACACTTGCGCGCGCGGGCGATTGCTATTGTCCAGAGCGCGTGGGCCTGGGGACTCGCCGCCGCCGCGCTGGTTGCGTGGATCGTCCTCGACCGGCTTCATCAGAACTGGCGTGTGGTTTTCTTTGTCGGACTACTGCCTGCGCTGGTCACGTTGTGGATCAGGAAGAGCGTTCCGGAATCGGAAATGTGGAAGCAACACAAGGCCCTGCAGGTGAAGGCACCCTTTTCCGAGATCTTTTCCCCAGGATTACGCAAGAGCACCACCGTCCTGCTGCTGCTGAATATCTTTGGCCTGTTCGCCTGGTGGGGACTCTTCAGCTGGATGCCGCCTTATCTCACTATGCCGATTGCGCAGGGCGGTCGCGGCTTTGGCCTGATGAACACCACCACGCTGCTTGTGGTGCTGAATCTCGTTGGTATGTTTCCCGGATATCTCTGCTACGGGTGGGTGGCGGACCGCCTGGGACGCCGCCGGTCGCTGATCATTTATACGCTAGGCGCCGCGATTCTGATTCCAGCTTACGCCGCGGCACGCGACCAGTGGCTCATCATGGTGCTGGGGACGTTGGTGGCGTTTTTCGGTACGGGATTCTTTGCTGGGTCAGGGATAGTCGGCAGCGAGATATTCCCTACGCGAGTCCGCTCGCGCGCGCTGGGATTTACCTATAACGGCGCCCGTGCATTGAGTTGCGTTGCTCCTTATACGATTGGCGCGGTGGGTGACAAACATGGGTTGAGCTGGGCGTTTACAATTTGCGCCGTGGCATTCTTGCTTGCCATGTTGATGGCGACGCAGTTGCCGGAGACTCGCGGGAAGCAACTCGAATGACGTTTCTTTTATCTCGAAGCCTCTTTCTTTATCCCGAAGCGCAGCGAGGGATCCGTATCACTACGACGAATGCGGGGCAACGTGTAGTGCCGACGGTGATGTTGAAAAGGCGAATCCTTACCAGGGTATGGGTCCCTCACTTCGTTTCGGGATAAAGAAAAAGTTTCGGGGATAAAGAATCAGGCCACAGGCGCATCTACCGGCAGCGAATTCTTCTTCGGCCGGCGGTTCGCATGCAGTATCTTCTTCCGCAAGCGCAGGGTCTTGGGTGTGACTTCCACCATCTCATCGTCGGCCACAAACTCAATGGCTTGCTCCAGCGTCAAAGCCTTAAACGGCACAAGCCTGATGGCTTCGTCAGCAGTTGATGCACGCATGTTAGTCAGTTTCTTTTCCCGCACGGCGTTGACGTCCAAATCCACTTCGCGTGCATTCTCACCGACGATCATGCCTTCATAGAGTTCCACGCCGGCGTTCACAAACAGCACGCCGCGTTCTTGCAGACTCCAAAGCGCATAGGCGGTGGCGGGACCGTCCCGGTCGGCGACGAGCGCTCCGGTCATGCGATGCGGGATCTCGCCCAGCCACTCCGTGTGTCCGTCAAAGAGCGAATTCATGATGACCGTGCCGCGCGTGTCGGTAAGCATCTCAGAGCGCAGGCCGATCATGCCGCGGCTGGGGATGGTGAATTCCATCCGCACACGGCCTGAACCGTGGTTGTGCATTTTGACCATCTGGCCTTTTCGCCCGCCGATTTTTTCAATCACCACGCCGACGAACGTATCGGGAATGTCCACCGTAAGCTTCTCGATGGGCTCCATCAGCTTGCCGTTGATTCGTTTGGTCACGATCTCCGGCTTGCCGACCATGAGTTCATATCCTTCGCGGCGCATGGTCTCAATCAGAATGGAAAGTTGCAATTCACCGCGGCCCAGGACTTTGAAGGAATCCGTGCTGCCGCTCTCTTCCACCCGGAGCGAAACATTGGTCAGCAGTTCCTTTTGCAGACGCTCCCGCAGATTACGCGAAGTGACATAAGTGCCTTCGCGTCCGGCAAAAGGCGATGTGTTCACTGTGAACTGCATTGCGATGGTCGGCTCGTCAATCACGATATGCGGCAGCGGCGCTGGAGTTTCCACATTGGTGATCGTTTCCCCAATGCCAATTCCCTCTACGCCGGCGATAGCAACGATGTCACCCAGTTCCGTACGGTCTATATCAACGCGTTTCAGTCCGCTGAAGGAAAACAACTTGGTAATTTTTATTTTCTGCAAGGAGCCGTCGAGCTTGGCAATGGCAACGTCCTCGCCGTTGCGCAAGGTCCCGTTAAACACGCGGGCGATGGCCAGCCTGCCCAGGTAATCACTGTAATCGAGGTTGGCGACCAGTATCTGCAGAGGATTGGTGCTTTCACCCGCGGGCGGCGGGATGGTCGAGAGAATGGCGTCAAACAGCGGACGCAGGTCCTCTCCGGGCTTCTCCATCTTGTCTGAAGCAGTGCCTGATTTGGCATTGGTGTAGAGGACCGGAAAACTAAGCTGGTCTTCGTGCGCGTCAAGATCAATGAACAGATCGTAAAGCTCGTTGAGCACTTCCTGCGGACGCGCGTCCGGACGGTCGATTTTGTTGATCACCACCACGGGCGGCAGGCCGGCCTCGAGCGCCTTGCTGAGCACGTAGCGTGTCTGCGGCAGCGGGCCTTCGCTGGCGTCTACCAGCAACATCACGCCGTCCACCATCTTGAGGGCGCGTTCTACTTCTCCGCCGAAGTCGCTGTGTCCCGGAGTGTCAACGATGTTGATCTTGATATCGTGGTACCAGATGGCCGTGTTTTTGGCCAGAATGGTGATGCCGCGTTCACGCTCGAGTTCGTTCGAGTCCATGACGCGTTCCACTACGGTCTCGTTGGCGCGGAAGGCGCCGCTCTGCCGGAGCATGGCATCTACGAGCGTAGTTTTGCCGTGGTCAACGTGGGCGATGATGGCGATGTTGCGAAGCCTGGTGTTCAATACAGTCTCTTCAGAAAAATTGGGCGTGATTTCTTCTTCATCCATTCTATATACATTTGCGATGTTATTCGCGTGCGTTCGTGACGAAATGGGCCAATTGAAAGATGCGTTGCTTTTTTACCGCCCCGCAACATTGAACCAGACCGCGGGTTGAACGAAGTACCCGTCAATAGGAGGACGGACATCACATGGTGAACAAATTTCTCATCGCGACGATCATGATGAGTTTATTGACGTTGGCGCCAGTTGCTGTGACAGCCACACCCACCCCGAAACCAGCAGCCGCGCCTGTGCCGCCAGAACCGCACCCTCATATCCGAGCAGCGCTGCGCGAGTTGCAGGAAGCACGACGCGAGCTTGAAACCGCCTCTCACGACTTTGGTGGCCATCGCAAAGAGGCAATCGAAGCCGTTGACAATGCGATCAGGCAACTGCAGGCAGCTCTGCAATCTGACAAGAAGTAAATCTTGGGCGGAAAGTTGAAACGGGCGGCCATTAAGCGCCGCCCGTCTTTGTTCTAGGTTCTAGATGCGCTGTAGCGATTTCAGAACCGGTAGTTGAACCCGGTGCGGAAAATGTGCTGCTGCAGATCGGTTTTGTGGGTGAAGACGTTTGTCGGGAAGGAAATGGGCGGGGTGAAGGCCGTAAGATTCGTGCTGGTCGTCTTTGTTTGACCAAAGTCAGCAAGCATGTACTCGCCCTTCATGGACCAACGGTTTCCTTTTCCAATCTTGAATTCCACGCCGCCGCCCGCCACCAAGCCAGTCCGAATCTCGCTTATAGCCGCACTCTCATGTGCCGTGGCGAAGGTGTCATTAAACACTGACGTGTAGTTGTAGTTGGTCATGGCAACGCCAGCCGTCCCGTAGACCAGGACAGGCCCGCCGGCGAACCCGAGACGGGGACGAGCGGTCCATAGCCAATCGGTGCTAAGTGTCTGTTTGATCGAAAATGCAGTGGGAGCGCAGCAGGGATACGTGGCCGTACCGAAGAAGTCATCGCTCACATGCATGACGCCGAAATCGCTCTCAACCCCGATAACCCAATGGTTCTTTTGAAAGTTGTAGCCAACTTCACCGCCGCCGGTGAAACCGCGCGGGCTCAGCTTTTGCTTGCCGATGGCGGCGATCGCAGGAACGCTGGATAGCGCGAAATAACCGGTCGGGCTAAAAACTGTGTTGGTGAATGAATCACTACTTCCTTTCACTCCCCCGGCGTTTCCGCCGACATAGAAACCCTTCCAATCTGCAGTCTGCGCAGAAACGCCTGTTGCCAGGGCAAGGATCATCGCGCAGAGGACAGTCGAAAATTTATTCATAGATACTCTCTCCTGTGAATCAAATCTGTGATTTTTATAAATCTCGAGGCGCGCAGCTTCATACAGGCAAAACACACACGTGTAGAGGCGAATGGGCTTTTGGATTTATAAGGTTTATAGCTGAAGTCGGTTATACCATCTGGTCGCGAGACTCACAAACATTTCGTGCATCTGGCGACGTTACTTAAGGGTGACAAGAGGACCAGCACCAAGAAAATCCTGCCATCTGCATTTCATTCTCAATTCATTGCCAACTTTAGGACACATTTGTGAAGTCAACTTTTGCACGCCTACGGCGTAGATTTCATTTTTGACAGGCTCTCTTCAACCTTGATCTTGTCGCCCGCTTGCACTGTCACACTCTTGCGGAAGGGCGCGTAACCTTCTTTCTGAAGAGTGATCTCATAGTTCCCGGGCTCCAACTGGATCTCGACTGGCGTGGCCTTCGCGAACGGTGCGCCGTTGATGAGAATTTGTGCGCCCTTCGGTTGGGATTTGATCTCCATGCGTGCCATACCAGCGGGGTTGCCGCCGCCGAATATTTTCGCCAACCCACCTACGGTCTTGATGTTGTCCGTCCGGCCAGCAGGGCGCAGGACTGGCGCATAGGCGGCCGACTGTCCGGCTGAGAGCTTGATGGTGGTCTCCGCGTCCAAATAGCCGTCTTTGCGAACCACAACCACATGCACTGCGGGATCGAGTGTGAACTCTGCGGGCGCCAGCTTGCCGGTATCGCGGCCGTCGATCAGTATTCGCGCTCCAGGAGGGTTGGCGCTAATGCTCAACAGACCCTGAGTGAGCGTGAGCCTCACCTCAGCCCGGGAACGAGTGCCGGCGGTTACCGAGACATTTCGCATCTCCGATGCATAACCGGCCAGGCTGAACGTAATTCGATAGGTTCCCGGCGCAAGCGAAGCAAGAGTCATCGGGGCCTTCCACGACCCTTCCAGGCCCTCAATCTGAACTACCGCACCCGGGGGGCTGGAAGAAACTGCGAGTTCACCCGAGGCTGGAGCAGCCGCCGAGGCTTCTTCCACGCCATTTTCCTTTGCCGTGCGCGCACCCTTCGCCTTGGTTCCGTGCAGCGTGATCACCGGCCCCGACTGTCCAGCAGCGCGACCCGCTGAGCCAGCCCGGAGTGGAGCGCTTGCTGAGCCGGCACTCTCGTTCGCCGCCTGCGCGCGATGGCGTAGCATCGACGCGGCTACGAATCCAAGTACTGCCAGACAAACTGCAAGTATGCCCAGGGTCCACCAGCGCGAACTGCTCCTGCGAACTTTTTCTGGACTGCGGGTTGCAGCTTGCTGAAACACCGTGCCCTGTGACGCGGCGGCGGACAGCTTGGCAGCGGGCAGCTTGGCAACGGCGGGATCCGGTCTACGCAGGCTCGTTGCATTCGGCACGGCCGCCGTCGGCATGAGAGGCTTCGCTGCTGTTACGCCGATGCGCGCTGGCGCTCCCAGCAGTCCCATCTGGCGTTTAAATGCCGCGCGCATGGCTTCGCAATCCTGGAAACGCTTCAGGCGGTCTTTGGACAACGCGCGCAAAATAATGGCCTCAATTCCCTGCGGGAGCGACGTATTAATGCGCGACGGTGGAATTGGGTCTTCGTAAATAACTTTGTGCATGACAGCACCGACGTCTCCACCGGCGAACGGCTTCTTGCCTGTGAAGAGTTCGTAGAAGACGGTGCCGAGCGAGAAAATATCCGACCGATGGTCGACCTCGGCGCCCTCCGCCTGCTCCGGAGCCATGTAACTTGGCGTTCCCACCACCAATCCGGCCTGTGTCTGGCCGCAATCGCCCTGCTTGGCGATGCCGAAATCCAGGACCTTGATTACTCCCCGGCTAGTCAGCATTATGTTGGAAGGCTTCAAGTCGCGATGAATCACGCCTCTCTGGTGTGCGAAGCCAACAGCGCCGCAGATTTGTTCCGCGTAGGAAAGCAGCGTTGGCAGCGCAGGAAGTCGAGCATCTTCTTCTTCCAGCCCAGACGCCAGAGTCGCACCCTCAACATACTGCATGCTGAGATAGACAAAACCTTTTTCGACACCGACGTCGTAGATCGTAATGATGTTCGGATGGTCCAGGCTGCCGGCGGCTTTGGCTTCGCGGACCAGGCGGTCGGCCAGCGTGGCACGGGCTTCGCTGCTGCCCTCGAGTGGGATGGTTTTCAATGCGACCGTGCGGCCAATAAGTTTGTCGTGCGCCTTGTAGACAATGCCCATGGCGCCGCGGCCCAGTTCGGACTGGACCTCGTAACGGCTGGTTGCTCCCCGAAAAGCTTCCAGACTCGCGCCGGGTTCAGGATTCGTCTGCAACGCTTCCACGGACTTGCTTCCTCAAAAAAACTATAACCGGAGACTACGCGAACCGATTCATTACTTTAGTGATCGGCTCAAGGGAGGTACGGCTTTAAGCCGCGGCCGGATATTTTGCGGCGAGATGTTTATTGCTGCGGCGCCATGGTCTCGTCAATTCTCAATTTGTCACCGAGTGTCACCGCTACACTCTTGTGCACCGGCTTGAATCCTTCTTTTTGCAGCGTAATGTCGTAGTTGCCTGGCTCAAGTTGGATATCCACCGGCGTGCTCTTATTGAACGGCGTGCCGTTGATCACGATCTGCACGCCCTTGGGCAGCGTCCTGATCTCCAGACGGGCCATGCCGGAGGAGCCGCCTCCACCGAACATCTTTGAGAGACCACCCACGGTCTTGATATTGTCCGTGCGGCCAGCCACGCGAAGACTGGGAGCAAAGCTGACGATCTGTCCGGCGGCAAGCTTGATGCTGGTTTCCGAGTCCAGATATCCCTCTTTGCGAATCACGATCTGGTGGACAGCGGGATCAAGCGTGAAATCGGCCGGCGTGAGCCTGCCCGAATCGCGGCCGTCGATCATGATCTTCGCGCCCGCCGGATTGCCGCCTACACTCAGCGTCCCTTTGGTCGGCGTGAGCTTCACGTCGGTGACTGCGCGCGTGCCTCCAGCGAGAGAAACGCTCCGCGTTTCAGATGCGTAACCCGCCAGGCTGAGCGTAACTTTGTAGTTGCCTGCAGGCAAACCGCTGACGGTCGCCGGTGTTCGCAAGGCTTGCCCTGGGTGGCCTTCAATCTCCACCAGTGCTCCGGCGGGACTGGACGTGACCGTCAGCCCTGCTGTTGCTGGCGTAATTGGTAACGGCGTGGCGTCAGCTTCCGTGCCCTTGTTGGATCTTCCCTGCGGCTTACCGGGCTTCGGTGCAAGCTCGCGAACTTCCAGCGGCGGCGCAGGTGCCGGGCCCGACTGGTCGACAGGAACGCCCTGCACCGCAGGCGTCCCTTCTTTTGACGCACCCGGTGAGCGACGCAGCAGCGCCACTGCGGCTATAGCGATTAACAGCATGCCACCGATGCCGGCCGCGACCAGCTTCCATGGAACGCCCTTGGCCGCAGTGGGTTGCGGTTTGGCAACGGCACTGGGCGCCTTCGTCTGCGTGGTTCCTGGCTTCACTTTGGCTGGCGTGGGCGGCGTTGTTGTGCCCGCCGTTACGAACGCCGGCCGAGAAATCTTGATCGTGTGCTCCCCCACATCACTCGCGGGCAGACTCTGCGATGAGGGCGCCCTGGCCGCCATAGCGCCAGCCCGCATGGGCATTCCTTGCATGGCGCCTTCCAGAGCTTTGGCCATCTCGTCTCCGGTTTGGAACCGTTCCGCCGGATTCTTGGCCAATCCTTTTAACACGACGCGCGAAATCGCTTCCGGCACGCGGGGATGCGCCAGGTTCAGCGGATAAGGTGCGACGTCCGTGATGTTGCGGTCCACCTCACCCAGATGCTTTCCCGCAAAAGGATTCCTGGTGGTCAACAATTCATAAAGGATCGTGGCAGCAGTAAACAGGTTCGCACTGCGGTCGATGGGCTTTGTTCGTATTTCTTCGGGTGAAAGATACGGCTCGTTTTCCAGCTTCTTCGCTGCCGTCTGCGAAAGAAGGTGGCGGTGCTTGAACAGGCCAAAGTCGAGGACTTTGAGAGTACCATCCGGCAGCAGCTTGAGGTTGTTTGGCGTGAGGCAATGGTGCACCACTCCTTTGGAGTGTGCATAGTCGAGCGCGGAGCCGAGCTGTTTGGCAACGGACACCACCTCGGAAACGCTCAGGCAGCGCGTGCTGCTCATGAACTCGCGCGCGCTGGGAGCGTCAATAAACTCCGACGTCATGAAGACGGTGAAATCCTTGTAGCCGCAGGTTAGAAGGGGAACAATGTTCGGATGCTGGAGCGTGTTGGCGGCCTGAGCTTCAGCCATGATGCGCCGGAGCAGATCGTCAACGTCGTCCATCCATTGCGGCGCAGCAAACTGGCGCAGCGCGACCACGCGCTCAGACTGGGTACTGCGGGCCTTGTGAACAGTCCCCATGCTGCCACGGGGAAGTTCCTGCATCATCTCAAGCCGGTTTACCCGCGGAGCGGTAGTGGTCGTGACTGTAGGTACACCTGTGGTCTCTGGCATAGCACACCATTATTTTTTTGTGTACCTAGGGCTTTCCCAGCTTCCGGTCAAAGAAATCGCCGGTGGCCTTGTATCCGCGCACCCATGTACGCCAGAGCAGGAAGTCGTGAATCTCGTCGGGAAAGATTATCTCGTCAAACGATACGTTTCTTTCCCGTAAGCGCTGGACAAGGTCCGTGGTCTGTTGAAAGGGGACATTGCGGTCGTCGTCGCCATGGATCAGCAGCACCGGAGACTTCCACTGCGAGACCGATGCCACGGGCGAAGAGTCATAAGCCAGCTTCAGCGCTTCGCGATAGTCGGGCGCTGTCTCTGACCCGCGCCGCAGGAATAGGGACCAATCATGCACGCCGTGAAAATCCACACCTGCGGCAAATACGTCGGAGTTGCGAGCGAGCGCCAGCGCTGTCAGCAAGCCACCGTAGGAGCCTCCCCAGATACCGATGCGCTTTGGATCAACGTACGTCAGCCCTTGCAAATACTTCGCTCCCGCCTGGACATCCTTGTACTCGGCCGAGCCGCGCCAGCTGCTGTTGGGCGCTTCGCGGAAGGCGCGTCCATACATGATGCCCAGCCGATAATTAACCGAGAGCACGACATAGCCCAGGTTTGCCAGATACTGATTCTCGGCGTACGAGTTGTGGTAGTAGTACATGTAATGGAACCCGAGCAGCATCTGGCGTGGCGGTCCGCCGTGAACGAAGATGAGTGCGGGGCCGGGCTTTGTGCGTCCCTTGGGGACAAAAAGCTGGCCATGGATTTCCAGACCATCGTCACTCTTGAATGTCACCTGCCGCGGCTCAACGAGTTGGTCTGACGGAAAGTCGGCAGGAAGCGCGTTGCGTGCGATCATTTCGCGGCCCTTGATGACGCGCTGCTCATTTTGTACGTTCGGCATTCCCGGACGCCATTCACCTTTGAGGTAGTACGGCATAGCAGGAGACGTTGCGCTTGAGCCCAGGCACACCACTGTCTTGCCGTCAGCCAGCATCACCGGATGCCACTCTATAGTTGATCCACTCGTGAGCGGCTGGGTGCGTCCTATGTATAGGTTCTTTCCCGACTCGAATCCAACGAGCGAAATGTCCCAGATGTGACGCCGGTCAACATCTCCATTGTTCGACGTGTAAAGGACTCCGCTCTTGTCCGGCGTCAGCGCGACATCTTCAACGTCGTAGTCGCCCGGCGTAAGCAAGACTGGTTCGCCCCAAACCGGCAAGAGCATGTACAGGTGATTTCTTCCATCTTGCTCCGAGCAAAAAACAATTCTTCCGCCGGCACTGGTGAACTTCAGCGACTGCGCTGCGAACGGTGGCAGCGAATCCTTCATCTCGTTTCCGCTGTGCCAGATTTCTTTGGCGGTAGCCGTTTCGACGTCAGCCATCCATATCGCCCAGGGAGTCGGACGCTGGGGAATAAGCGGCATATGCTCTTGCGCGCCGGCTGTGCGGATGAAGACAAGCTGCTTTCCTTCGGGCGACCATCGCGGCGCCATGTCGCGGTCGGCGCTGGGCGAGACGTAGCGCACGCGCTCCGGAGAAAAATCGTAGATAGCGATGAAGCTGTGATCGCGACGATCGGAGCGAAACGCAATGTGCTTGCCATCCGGCGACCACTGCGGATTTGATTCGTCGCCCCTGAGCTGTGTCAGTTGCCGTGCCGGCTGCTCGCCTGAGACCAGTGCGATCCACAGATGATGCTTTGTCACCCACACCGCGCTCTTGCCATCGGGAGAAACCTGTATGTCTTCACAGCCTTCCTGATCGCAACCCACGTCGCCCAACAGACGGGTCTTCCCTGTCTCAACGTCCGCGGCCCAGATCTGCTGCTTCGGTTCCTTTAGCTCACTCCCCGGATTGGCCACGTTGCCGGTGCTGTTCAGCTCTGAGCCCCGGACATAGAGTGCAGTCTTGCCGTCTGGCGTAAGCGCCAACGCGGCAATCTCCTGGCCGTCATCGCCCTGATAGTGGGTAACCTGGCGGGCTTCAAAGGCCGGCGCGTCGGCAACCCAGACGTTGCGCTCACCTCTGCTGTTGAACACCCAGGCAATCCGGTTCGCCTGTGCGGCGGCGGCGAGTCCGGTGGGAAATGGCGAGCTGAGCACCTGCTCCACGGTAAAACTGCGGTTCTGCGCGGGCGCAAATACGGCGAGAAAAAGGACGAGGATGGCTGTGCGCGTTTTCATAAGCGCACAATATTACCAGCTTAGGCGTTTCCGGCGGTTATCCAATGCGGGCACGCCCTGATAGAGAGCATTCTAGCGGTCCCGAGTGACCGGATGCCACTGTCCGTCGCTTGAGCGATACCAGTTTCTCCAGGCAGAGGCCTCATGCGGCAGAGTCACTCCAGTTATGTCCCGCAACGCCTGGAAGACCCACTCCCGAGTCTGTGAATCCAGTGCTGGGTCCTCGGCATAATCGAGCAGCTTGGGAACGGCGGTGCGGCGCTGTTTCTCACCCAACATGCCGGATTGCGACAGCCCGCAGGCGGCCCGCTCGCGGATCATGGGCGACGAATCGTCATGCAAGACTTCCAGCAGAGGCGCAATGACCTCATCAGTCCCCAGATACGCCAGGCCTTCGACCGCCCAGTAGCGGATGTTGATGTTGGAATCGTGAATCGAACTGAGCAGTATCCTTGCGGCCCGCTCTTGCTCAATGCCGCGATTGCCAAGCAATCCAATGTCCCAAAGAGCGTTGGCCCGCGGTCCTTGCTCTCCGGATTCGGCATCCGGCTCCAGGCGATCTACCGTGGCGGAGGTCTTTTCCAGGTTTCTGGCGGCAATATCAACTTCAATGGCGGCGGCGCGCACGCGCAGGTCGTCAGAATTCAGGCCGGTCATGAAGAGGTTACGCAGACGGTCGTCAAGCTTGATTACACCACGCCATCCACCGACGCGGGCGGCGATCTGCTCATTCGCTCCGCTAAAGTGGTTGACCGAACGCTCCAGCAGCAACTCAGCCTGGCTTTGCGACGGCATCTTGTCCAAAGCCTCGATCTCATGCTCCGACAATACGTTGGCGGAAACACGCTCTGGCTTTCCCGTCAGACTCAGGATTCGCGAGATTTGCTCCCAGGCCGCATGCGCCGAATCCGTTTCCAGGAACACGGTCGCCGCTATCAGTAAGGCGGCGGTCAAGACCGGCAAACGCCAGTTTCTTTTCGAAACCGGCACGGTTCCCGCAACGGCCACATCATAATGCGCGGAGATATCGTCGTTCATGCCGCCGATTATAGGAGTGCCCGGCAAAACATCTTAGATGACGAAGGTACCTCGTGACTGGAATGCCTACACGAAGGTACCTCGTGAACTGAATGCCCAGAACCGCAGCTTGAGGTTTTCCTCGCTCCTCTGACGGGTGTATCCTAATTCAGGAAGTTACGCGATGTTTGACTTCTTCAAGACCGCCAATTCTCCTGAGCACCGGCTCGCTTGGTTTGTGGCCATCGTCGCTGATGCCATCCAGATCTTCGCTCTACCGCTCTTTGTGGCCGGCGGGGCCTCTCCGGTTGACCTAGTACTTGATGTCACAGTGGCTGCGGTCCTGTGGCGCCTGCTCGGATGGCACTGGGCCTTCCTGCCCACCTTTGCGGCGGAGTTGATTCCCGGGATTGACTTGTTCCCCACATGGACTGCGGCGGTCTTCTTTGTGACCCGGCAGCGCGTTCGCTCGCACGAACCGGAGATTCTGCCGCCTGGGCCGGCCCCGGCACGCCGCTCCTGATAACATTTGCTGCGGCGAATGCATCTCTATGAATGGTGAAAGGATTACGTGGTCAGGACATCACCTCAGATTTGGCGCGATCTAAGCTCAACAGGCCTGGATTTCCTCCGCATCGAATTGAAGACTGCCAATACGTTTACCCGGATTGCGGCCAGCGCCAGTCCACTCTCCGCCAGGAAAACCCGAAATCAGGCTAGTGCCCGGACGGCGTACAACAAGGTCGAGGAGCTGCGCGGTCGGCTTCAACTCAGCAACTCGGATTTACGGGACATCAATCGCGGGTTGAACCGTTTGAAGTCCGCACTGGAAAAATTGGGCGAAAAGTTCTAAGCGCTTGTGCCCTCCGTCTCGATACGCGTGTCATTTTCGCCAGCAACGCAGTCTGAGCAACCATCGCTCTTACCGCTCTCATCCTACAACTCGAAAACAGGCCCTTGGGCCCCACCAACATGGCAATTTTTGTATATAAACCAGGCGATCTTGTACCTAACGCAGGCATCTATCGGATCGAACACCATCGGCATCGGCTCATGCATGAGGCGACCCTCGACAAGGACACGCTCTTTCCCCAGTGCCGCACTTGCGGAAACTCAGTAAGGTTCACTCTGGTCCACGCCATCGTGGGCGAAGTTCTGCCTTTCCGGCCGACTGCCATTCTGGTGGACTACCCCCGTGCAGAGTTCGCCGGTCAGGCCACCGGCTAAGACACTCCCAAAACCTCCTTACGCGCTGTTCATCATGCGTTGGTGGCATAAATTGACGCTTGTAGATCAAACGGAAAACGATTGGAATAATCCGTACTGCACACGGAAGGGTGCACTCTCGATCTCATTTTGTTGGAAAAATCTTGTGTTGGCAGCGGGTTTATCACGTACCATGTGTGCTCTGTTCCACAGAAAATTCCAATGGCACTACTCGGAAAATCCGAGAGCAGGCCGTGTCCCAATTGTCGAGGTACGGGGCGCAACGGTGGCTTGCGCTGCACAACCTGTGATGGAGATGGCGACCTCTCAAAGCAGAAGCGCAAAGACAATACGGCAGATCTGCGGAAATTGAAGCCGTCAGAGAGGCCGGCCAGCAAACGAAAGTCCAAAAAGAGCCGTTAAGTCCCCCAGAAAACAGCCTGAAAGGCTCCGGAAGAGTCAGGTGTGCAGGAGTCCGTCCGGATTGGTCTGGACTCTAGCCAAAGGCCGTGCGATCTTCCATTTCCGGATACTCCTCTAGAATCTCGTTCGCCCTGAAAGGCAGAATGTAGCCCTTAACCGCCCGAACCAGCGTAAAACGGACCTCGTCATTGCATCTGCGGCATCGCGGGAAGAGCATACCGGCGGTCAGCGTTGCCTCATGCATCAGTCGGTGCCGATCGTGGTCGATTCTATACAGGCCAGACTCGGGGACGATCTCTCCGGGTTTATAGACAGAAACTGCCACGCCTGCCCTCCTGGATCCGCCTGCTCAAGTGTTGAGATGCCGGTTCGGGAAGAGGAGGTTGAGCGGGCGCCTAAGAACTCAATCGTGAAAGTGCTGAGGCGCTGACTGTGATTACGAGGATGAATACGCCGAGACGGAATGAGACAGGCCGGTTTGAAACATCACTTCCGCTGCTATACCCTGACAGGAGTGGACTTATGAAGAAATACAGTCTTGCCTTCCTCTGTTTGCTCTTTTGCTTTCTGAGCGTCCAGGCCCAGGACATCAATTCTTTTGAAAAGCGAATCACGGTCAAGAAGCTGGCGAACGGGCTGACCATCATTGTGATGGAGCGCCCCGAAGCGCCGGTCTTCTCCTTCTACACCTACGTAAACGCCGGCTCAGCGCAGGAAGTGAACGGCATTACTGGACTGGCGCACATGTTTGAGCACATGGCGTTCAAGGGCACCGACAAAATCGGCACCACCAACTACCGCGCGGAGAAGCTGGCACTGGACAAGGTCGAGAAGATCTACGCGGCCTATCTCGAAGAAAGGTTGCGCGAGACGGGCCGCGACCCGAAAAAGATCGCGCAACTGGAAAAAGAGTGGCAGGAAGCGGTCAAAGAGGCGGACCAGTACGTTGTTCCGGAAGAATACAGTGAAATCATCGAAAGCCAGGGGGGAGCCGGACTGAATGCTTCCACTAGCTGGGACAATACGGACTATTTCTGCTCGTTTCCGGAAAACCGGCTGGAGCTATGGGCCTACCTGGAGTCGGAGCGCTTCCTGCATCCTGTGATGCGCGAGTTCTACAAAGAACGTGACGTGGTCTATGAAGAGCGACGGATGCGCACAGACAGCTCTCCGCAAGGCCGGCTGATCGAGCAGTTCCTGGCCACTGCGTTCATCGCACACTCCTATGGACACCCTGTGCTGGGCTGGCCTTCCGACCTCAAGGCCTTCTCTGCCACCGACGCCATCAACTTTTACCATAAGTACTACGTGCCTTCGAACATTGTGATAACCGTGGTCGGCGACTTGAAGGCTTCTCAAGCCGTGCCGCTCATCGAAAAGTATTTCGACCGCCTGCCTGCGGTGCCCGAACCCGAACCGCTGCGCACTCAGGAGCCGCCGCAAACCAATGTTCGCGAAGTGGTGGCCCATGAGAGCAGCCAGCCGATCTATATTGAGGGCTACCACCGCCCGAGTTTTCACGATCCTGACGATGCTGTCTATGACGTGCTGGCCGACCTGGTTTCCAAAGGTCGCACCTCCCGCATGTACAGATCCCTGGTGCGTGACAAGCAGATTGCCCTGGCGGCGCAGGGCGGCAGCTTTCCCGGAGGAAAGTATCCCAATCTCTTCTACTTCTTCGTTATTCCCACCAGCGGACACACGGCCAAAGACATGGCCGGGCCCATCCACGATGAAATTGAAAAGCTCAAAACCCAGGACGTGACCGATGACGAACTGCAATCGGTAAAGACGCGCGCCAAGGCTGATCTCATCCGTGGACTCGCCGATAATCAGGGTCTCGCCATTCAGCTCGGTCAGTCACAATCGCTCTTCGGGGACTGGCGCGAACTCTTCCATCAGATTGATCGGATTGAGAAGGTCACAAAAGCCGATATTCGACGCGTGGCGAACAAAACGTTTTCCGAGCAAAACCGAACAGTCACCATGCTTGAAACCAATAAACCAGAATCCCAGCCGGCCGCGGCTCCGGGAGCGAAACAACAATGAAGACTGCAAGACAGCTCGCTCTCCTCTTAGTGTGTGCCCTCACATTCCTTTCTGTGGGCGCGCAAACCGCTCAGCCGACTGCCAAGTCGGCTCCGGCTGTTCCCCCATCTTGGAAACAGATTCCGATTCCGGCGCTGAAACCGTTTCATCCGCAGGAGCCTCGTCGCGTGGAACTGCAAAACGGTATGGTCATCTTCCTACAGGCAGACCATGAATTGCCGATGATCGATGGCACTATCCGCATTCGTGGCGGACGCCGTGACGAGCCCGCCGGGAAGACCGGACTGAGCGCCATCTACTCTGAAACGTGGCGCACTGGCGGCACTAAAAGCAGGACCGGGGATGAGCTTGACGATTTTCTGGAAACGCGGGCCGCGCAGGTCGAGACCTCCTCCGGCACTGACTCAACGTTTCTCTCGTGGTCTTCTCCAAAAGAAGTTTTCGATCCGGTTTTTGCCGTGGTAGTGGACCTGCTTGAGAACCCGGAGTTTCGCCAGGAAAAGATCACGCTGGCCAGGAACCAACTCAAAAGCGCGATTGCCCGCCGCAATGACGACATCAATGCCATCGCCCAACGCGAGTCCACCAAGCTGGCCTACGGCGCCGACAGTCCTTACGCCCGCACCGCGGAGTACGCGACCATTGCGGCGGTCACGCGCGACGATCTGGTCGAGTGGCACAAACGCACCGTCGCACCTAACAACGTTATTCTCGGCATAGTAGGTGACTTTGATCCCGCGCAAATGGAGAACAAACTCCGCGCGGCGTTTGGCACTCTGCCGCAGGGAACCCGCCTGCAGACCGCGCCGATTGCTTTCCATCCGGCGCAGGGCTTGTTCTTGATCGAGAAGAACGACGTCAACCAGAGCGACATCAGCATGGTGGGTCTGGGAATCGAGCGGCGCAATCCCGACTACTATGCGGTTGAGGTCTTCAACCAGCTTTTTGGCGGCAGCTTTACCTCACGCCTGGTCGCGAACATTCGCACCAAGCTTGGCCTGGCATACAGCATCGGCGGCGGGATTGGCGCGGCTTACGACCATCCTGGCATCTTCCGCATTGCCCTGGGCACCAAGAGTGACAGTACCGCTGCCGCACTCGAAGCGTTGAACCAGCAATTGGCGGACATCAGCAAGGGCGGGATCAAGGAATCAGAGCTGCGCACAGCCAAGGACGCAATCCTGAACTCTTTTGTCTTCGCCTTTGACTCCAAAGAGAAGGTCCTGGCCGAACGCATGGCATACGAGTTTTATGGATACCCGGAAGACTTTCTGGAGCGGTACCGCGCCGGCATTGAAAAAGTTACGGTGGCTCAGGTCAATGAGGTTGCGACCAAATACGTTCATCCGGAAGGGATGGCCGTACTCGTGGTCGGGAACGCCAAGGAGTTTGACCGTGACCTCTCCACTTTCGGCAAGGTCACGAAGATCGACATTACTATTCCCACCGCCGGCCAGCAGAACTAGGAGGCATTTGTATTTAAGGCAGTATCCTCAACTGTAACTGTAAACTGCTGATTTACAATGATATTACTCGACTCGCTCAGTTGACCTTAATTGCGGACGTCTACGCCGGAATGGCGATTGAAAAAAGCAGAAACTTGTTCTTTAATATGACCGAAATTCCACAAGCAACGCGTGCGCGCGAATCCGACCATGCCAGCAATTGAGATTCTTGGAATAACAAAGAGTTACACGGTCGGGTTCTTTCGCAATAAGCTGAGAACGGCGCTGCAGCCGCTGAACCTGACAGTGGCAGAGGGTGAGACCTTTGGCTTTCTCGGTCCCAACGGCGCGGGCAAGACGACAACGCTCAAAATCCTCATGGGAATTGTCTTCCCCACTTCCGGTGAGGCGCGGATCCTGGGCCATCACTTCCACGATCCCGAGATCAAGAAGAAGGTCGGCTTCCTGCCCGAGCAGCCGTATTTCTACGATTATCTGAGCGCACCGGAATTACTCGACTACTACGCGCAGCTCTCAGGTGTCGCGAAGGAACAGCGGCGAAAGCGAATTCCGGAGATGCTGGCGCGCGTCGGTTTGCCCGACGTTGGCAAGATGCAGTTGCGGAAGTTTTCCAAGGGAATGTTGCAGCGTGTGGGCATTGCCCAGGCAATCATTCACGATCCTAAGATCGTCTTTCTCGATGAACCCATGTCCGGACTCGACCCCATTGGCCGCCGTGAGATACGCGAACTCATCCTGGGCCTGAAGCAGGAAGGAAGGACGGTCTTTTTCTCCACGCATATTCTTTCTGACGCCGAAGCATTGTGCGATCGCGTGGGCGTAATCCATAAGGGAGTGCTGCGCGGCATTGGCGTAGTCGAAGACCTGAAGTCCCAGAATGCCGACAAGAGCGAGATCGTGTGGCACGGAGCGCATGCGCTGAACGCGGTAAAAGAAATGCTGGAGCAAACTCACGTCACCGGCGAAACGGTGCGCGCGGTGGTGCAGACCACAAATCTCGACGCGGTGCTGGAAAAGCTTAGACGCGAGCGAGCGCGGCTCCTTTCCGTAACGCCGCTGCACGGGACTCTCGAGGATTATTTTGTGGCCCATACGTCGGAAAAGGAGACAGTACAACGATGATCTCCCGTCTTTCCGCGATTACGTTCAACACCTTCCGCGAAGCGGTGCGCGACCGGGTTCTGTATAACCTGATTCTGTTTGTTCTGCTGCTGGTTGCGACCGCGCCACTCTTCGGACAGATCTCAATCGGCCTTGACCGTCTCATCCTCATCAATGTGGGCCTGAGCGCGATGTCGTTGTTTGGCATCGTGATCGCGATCCTGGTCGGCATTGGACTGGTGTCGAAAGAGATCGACAAGAAAACGCTCTACACCATCCTCTCCCGTCCGGTGCGGCGGTGGGAATTCATTGCCGGAAAATACCTGGGCCTGGTGATGACGCTGGCAGCGAACGCCTGCCTGATGGCAGCCGGATTCTACCTTGCACTGCTGGTGACCGCGCATGGCTTTCAGCGGGCAGACGCTGGATTGTTTGTCGCCATCTACTTCATCATTCTGCAGTTCTGCATTATGACGGCGATCACTCTGTTGTTTTCTTCATTCTCTACGCCAATTTTCTCTGCCATCTTTGCCTTCGCTCTGTTCGTGATTGGAACGTTCGCCGAAGACTTGCGCAACTTTGCCGCGTTATCGCACGGACCGGCGCGGTGGCTGGTCACCGCAGTGGCCTACATGGTGCCGAATTTTTCCGCGCTCAACGTCATTTCGCAGGTAGCGCATGACGTTCCCGTCAGCGGCAGCCTGATTTTGTACAACACACTGTACGCAGTGCTCTATTCAGCGGCGGCAACGTCGGCGGCAGTACTCATATTTGAACGGCGCAATTTGAAATGAAAACGTACCGGAAAATCACGTGGCCGGCCTTGCTCCTGCTGGGCGTGTGTCTGGGCGGCTCGGTGCTTATGCTGCGCGCCGTTGACAAAGTCCGCGGCAAACAAGGGACGCTTGAGGATATTCTCTACATTCGCTCGAGCAAGGCGCTCAAGCGGCTCAGCCTTGGATATTCCGGCCTGCTGGCCGACATCTATTGGACCCGCGCCGTCCAGTATTTCGGGACGAAGCATCACCAGGCGGAAGACGTGCGTTACGACCTGCTCTATCCTCTTCTCGACATCACGACCGATCTCGATCCTCATCTGATCGTCGCTTACGAGTTTGGGTCGATATTTCTTTCTCAGCCGCCGCCCGCCGGCGCGGGCCAGCCGGACAAGGCCGCGCAATTGGTGGAAAAAGGAATTCGCGAGAACCCCGATCACTGGCGGCTGTATTTCACTCTCGGCTATATCCATTACTTCGACCGCAAAGACTATAAGGCAGCGCAGCTTGCCTTCCAGAAAGGGTCCGAGGTCCCGGGCGCGATGAGCTGGATGAAAATAATGGCTGCCACCATGGCCCAACATGCCGGCGAAAGCAGCACATCCATGCAAATCTGGCGCAAGCTCTACGAAACCAGTGAGGAGCCGGCAATTAAACAAAACGCCGTACAGCATTTCGCCGCGCTGCAGGTGGATGAAGAAGTAAAGGAACTGGAGAACCGCATTCGAGCCTATCGCGAGAGGATGGGCCAGGATCCCGCAGGTTGGATAGACCTGGTGCGGGTCGGACTACTTCGCGGAATCCCACGCGATCCCAATGGGAAGCCTTATCTGCTGATGCCCGACCGGACGGTGCAGGTGCAGGACCCGGACAAGCTTCCATTCATCACGCACGGATTGCCGCCGGAAAGGAAGAAGACAAAACGACCCTAGAAAGTATCAGGGCTGAATCGCGCTCGTGGGCCGGCTGCGACGCATGGCGGCGAGCTGGCGCTGGACGAATTCAGGCTCGCGTGCAGACCGAACTCCCTGCTCGAGCAATTTGACTGCTTCAGCGGTCTTTCCGTCTTCCAGAAGCAAGTCTGAAAGTACGAGATAGCCAGGAGTCATGGCAGGACCAACTTCAATCGATCGCGCAAGCATTTTCTCAGCTTCCGGGCGGTTTCCGATTTTTGCCAGCGCCATGCCATAGGTAAAAAGCACGTCCCAGCGATTCGGGTCCATGTTGAGCGCGTCGCGATAGATGGCAAACGCCTGGTCCATCTGGTTGCGTTTCACGAACTCCGTGGCCAGAAGCACGCGCGGGCGCACATTGTGCGGTGATACCTGAATTGCATGGACAAAGAGTGGAATATCGGCGCGCCAGGTATCGACCTGTCTCGCGGTAAGCAGACCCAGGACCGCGGCAATAATCGCCATGGCAATGGCGCTTGCGGCTTTGAAGCCAAATATCTCCGGACCGATCGCAGGCAGCTTACGAAGCACGCTGGCCACCAGCAGGCAAAGCCCGCCCAGTGCGACGAAGGTAAAGCGATCATGCACAATTTCGAAATCGGGAAAGACCAGTACCGCAACCATCGGGACGCTCAGGCCCACAACCCACCAGAGCAGCAGAAATCCGATCAGCGGCTTGCGCACCAGCGCCCACAGCATGATCAATGCGTACGCGAGACAAATCGCAAGAGGCAGGTAGAAGTTGGCGGCGGTAAGCTGAGTGACAACACCCACGTCGTACCACATGGCCAGCTTTGCCGGCCA
>WNFI01060921.1_pt1 | contig 39764 bp, 33 predicted proteins | sample 5400471 | NCBI WGS metagenome assembly WNFI01 (sample SAMN13153348, study PRJNA577476) | soil metagenome | isolation source: 100 cm saprolite on Douglas fir-dominated hillslope | place: USA:California | collected 2013-09-17 | reverse complement strand
CCGCGCCCGCCGCTGAAGTCGCTCATCGACCACATCGATCACATCGCCAAAATTGCCGGAGTCGATCATGTTGGCCTGGGTTCAGACTTTGACGGAGTCAGTGGCGCGACGCCGCGAGGCATCGACTCCGCCGCCGATCTGCCCAAGATCACTCAGGCGCTCCTCGACCGCGGCTACAGCGCGGAAGATATTCACAAGGTTCTTGGCGGCAATCTCTTGCGTGTGTTTCGCGAAGTGGAGCGGGTGAGCCACGACATGAAGGTTGCGTCGTCAACTGCGGCGAAGTGATCTTCTGGGAATTTTCAACTGCGGTGTGCTTCGGCCACGAAGGGGCTTCCTGTCGTACAATTCAACGTTGTCCCTAATGTATTGAATCACTCCCTTCAAGGAGCATTATGCACAAAGCGTTCGCCATTCTAATCTTCAGTACTGTCAGCATGGTTGTAGTTCTCGCACAAACGAGTTCCAGCGCACCTCAAAGCACCCCTACCACTCCTAAATCCAGCACTGCAGCCAAGCCCAGCGCCGGTACCAAGCCACCCGTGCACCACACGCCTGTTGCAGCAACCAAGCCGACCGCTATCATCACCACCACCGCCGGCCCCATGTCCTGCACGTTGTTTCCCGACAAAGCCCCCCTCGGCGTGGAGAACTTTATCGGCCTAGCGAGCGGCACCAAAGATTGGAAGAACCCGGTCAGCGGCGCGACCAAACACGGAGTCCCACTTTACGACGGCACGATCTTTCACCGCGTGATCCCCGGTTTTATGATCCAAGGAGGCGATCCCGCGGGCACAGGATCGGGACCCGACCCTGTCGACAAGTTCAAGAACGAGGTTTCAAGCGATTTGCCATTTGACCGACCAGGCCGTCTGGCCTATGCCAATGCTGGCCCCAACACCAACAGCTCGCAGTTTTTCATCACCGAGGTCGCCACGCCGCATCTCAACGGCAATTACACACTCTTCGGACAGTGCGATGACACGACCGTCACACTGGTCAAACAGATTGCACGCATGGCCACCGATCCCAGCAACGACCGCCCCTTCCGGCCCGTGAAAGTTATTCACATCAAAATCGTACGAGGCACGCCGGCGACGGCAACGAAACCCGCCGCTACAGCGCCCAAGAAGCCCACAGCCACAGCTCCAAAGACGCCGCCTACTCCTAATTGATTCGAGGCCCGTATTTGAGGGCTAAACCGACTACCCACGACAGATTTGAAAGGACCCTTATGACCCGCCAACCCGGACTCTACGCCACGTTTGAAACCAGTGAAGGAATGATCGTTTGCCGCCTTTTTGACAAGGAGGCGCCCAAGACCGTCGCTAACTTCACTGAACTCGCCGAAGGCAAGCGGGAGTGGACGCACCCCTCCACGCGTAAAAAAACGAAAGACAGGCTCTATGACGGCACAATTCTTCACCGCGTCATTCCCGACTTCATGATTCAGGGCGGCGACCCCCAAGGCACCGGCATGGGCGGTCCCGGCTATCAGTTCGAGGACGAGACCAAGGGCTCACCGCACAAATTCGACAAGCCCGGCAAACTCGCCATGGCCAACGCCGGCCCAAACACCAATGGATCGCAGTTCTTTATTACCGTTGCGCCGACGACGTGGCTAACCGGCAAGCACACAATTTTTGGGGAGGTTGTTGAAGGTCAGGACGTAGTCGACAAGATCACGAGCCTTCCGCGGGGCCGCCAGGATCGTCCGAGTAAGGACGTGGTGGTGAAAACGGTGACGATCGACAAAGTATAGAAATCGAGTTGTCATCCTGAGCAAGCGAAGGACCTGTGCAATCGGCGGTAAGTTGCAGAGGTCCTTCGGCCCGCAAAGTACGCGGACATCAGGATGACAGTGCTTGGGGTAGTTAAATTAGGGTTTCCGCAACTGTTACTTCAACTGCTTTTCGATCGCAGCAGTCACTTCCTTGGAATCCGGTGTAACCGCCGACTCAAAGCGCTGTACTACTTTGCCATCACGATCAACCAGGAATTTGGTAAAGTTCCACTTGATGTCGCCGGCAATTCCCGATCCTGTCTCCTTGGTCAGATAAGAGTAGAGGGGAGCCTGATCGTCTCCTTTGACTGAAATCTTTGAATACATAGGAAACGTCACACTGTACTTGCGCGTGCAAAAAGTCTTGATCTCTTCGTTGGTGCCCGGTTCCTGCGCACCGAAGTTGTTGGCGGGAAATCCTAGAATCACGAAGCCTTGCCCCTTGTACTTCTCGTAGACGGATTCCAAAGCGCTGTATTGCGGAGTGTAGCCACACTGACTGGCAACGTTCACGATCAGAACCACCTTGCCCTTGTAGTCCGCAAGCGGGGCCGGTTTGCCGTCGATGGAGTTGAGAGTAAAGCTGTAGATCCCAGATCCAGCGAAAAGAGAGGTTGCCATGATGAGCAATACTCCGAAAGGAAGATACCCGCTGACTGCGCGGAGAGATCGCGAAGCGAACTGAATCATGCCGACTCCTGTGAGTTAAAGAATTCTGCACCTGAAACGACAGATTGTTTAGCGCAGATTTTCACGCAATGTGAAGATACGGGCTTCGACGATACAGCGCAACCGTGGAAATGTAAATTTTGTGTCTTTCGAGGATCAACAGTCAGCAGGCAGACTAGACGGCGGTGCGGATTCCGGTTTCCTTCGTCATTCTCTCCAGGACGCGCAACCTGCCGGTAGATAAATGCTGGTATACGGAATCCGTGCCCCCAGCGGACAAAAGCCCATCGCCAATCGCATCCAGAGCCGAGGCGGAACGGCCCAGGACCATCAGCAGATACTTTTGCGCAATCGGCCGGTCAGCGGGATGAATCAAGTCCCACCAGCGTCGTATGGATTCCTGGATCTCAGCCTCGTTTTTTTCGCCCACGACCAAGGCGTCGATCAACCGATAGACTTTGCTCTTAATCGCTTGGTACGAGACGGAAACCTCTTGAGGCATAGGGGTCCTGGGTTCTGCTAATTACATCAGTATGCAATCCACGAACCAAACCGTTACCCCCTGTTTGGCAAGCATTTAGCGCCCTCCGACTAGTATGAACGTACTATGAATGGAATAAAGGATCATCTGAATATGGATTCTGGGAGATGATTTGAGAGATCTATTGCGATTTTTCTCCAGCGGATCCGGAATCACGACGGACACCTCAGCCTAACGATGACTACAGGTTACAATGTTCCGCTTCATTCAAACCGGAGCTGCGCTCAGCCCTCGCTACCAAATTTCGGAAGCCAAGGGCGCAGCTTGCTCCCGGTATTCTGTTTAACTGTATGAGTTCGGAGGCTAAATTGAAAAAGTTTGCGTGGACATTGGCAATTCCAGTACTACTTGCCGCCTTGGGCTTTGCCCAAAGCACGCTGTCTGAATCGGAGCGCGATGCTTCCCAGGAACGCATGTTTTTCCCCCGCGATACGTTTTGGGGATGGGCGCAGTTCGATCTCGCGCCGCCACATAACGAAATCGACCCCAATTTATGCGCCGGTAACGCTGGCCAGTACGGCGGAATGAATGCTCCTTGCAGCCTATTCGCCCGCTATATGCTGTCAGGGACCCTCGAGGTTCGTCCCTTTGGTCGGGGGCCACTTCGGCGCCTGATGATCTTCGGCGCGCCCACCTTCTTGTTCGGCAAAACCATTCCAAAAACGCTTTACACATGGTCTCCTGACGCCATCGGCATTGAACACTCGTGGGGAGCAGGAGTCTATATCGGCAAGGGATTTGAATTCCGTGTGACCCAGCACTTTCTTTTTGACCGCCTAGGAGCCCGCGATAAGAACTTGGGTGTCGCCGACCTCGGCACCAACGGTCCCTGGGGACGCTACATGACCGTGGGCGTGCGCAAGACCTTCGGCACGCGAAGATGGTGAAGAAAGCACGCTTTGGACATCACGCGGCTGTAGCAGGCAGCGATGGCCGGCGCAAACGTTGAACGATCCAATACACCAGCCCCACCAACAGCCCGAGGAAAATGAAAGGAGTACCGAAAATCAGGAAAATCCAGCCCCGACCGCCCAGGTTCGTGACATCGCCCCCCACGGTAGCCTCGGAATCACGGCGAATGCGGCCTCCGAATACTGCGACATCACCACCTATTTTCACTCCGCCTTTGAGGTTAAGATCACCGGCAAATGCGGTTGTGTCGCCCGCAATCTGACCCTGATCCTCCAGCGTAATGCTTCCGCCGAAAGTGGTAACGTCGCCGTCGACATGGCCGCGCACGCGAATGTTGCAGCCAAAGCAAGTCAACTCGCTGACATCTTCACCGGCTTCGATGTTGATGTTGTGTCCAACCCGAGTGCGGCTACGATCTTCATCTGCAAACGCTCTCGTTGAGAGCGCGGCGCAGACGAGCAGAAGTGCTAACAGAAGATTCATGTGGGAGACGTGGGGCATAACAACTCTCCTGATCTCTTACGGAAGCAGCACGCTCGAAAAATGAATTATGGCACGAAAAACAAGAATAATCTGCGGGCTCCTTTATAATTGAAAGTTTTCCAGATGGTTAGCGAACAATCCTGATGGGAGGTTGAGGATGGCAGGCTCTTATAACGGTGTGGCTGTACCGGCGGAAGGCAAGAAGATTGGCTACGCCGACGGGAAGTACGATGTCCCCGATAATCCGATCATTCCCTTCATTGAGGGCGACGGCACCGGCCGCGACATCTGGAAGGCTTCCCTGCGTGTCTTCAACGCGGCGGTAGAGAAGGCGTACCAAGGCAAGCGCCGCGTGGCATGGTATGAAGTTTTCGCTGGAGAAAAGGCCAAGGCTAAGTTTGACACCTGGCTTCCTGACGATACCGTCGATGCTGTCCGGGAATTCCGGGTCGCGATCAAGGGCCCTCTCACCACGCCCGTAGGCGGCGGCATTCGTTCACTTAACGTCGCCCTGCGCCAGATTCTCGATCTCTATTCTTGTGTGCGTCCGGTGAAGTATTACAAAGGCGTGCCTTCGCCGGTGAAACATCCCGAGCGCATGGATGTCGTAATCTTCCGCGAGAACACTGAAGACGTCTATGCCGGGGTCGAGTGGGAAGAAGGTACGTCCGAGTGCGCACGCCTGATCGAATTCCTGAACAAAGACATGCTCAAGGGCAGCAAAAAGCAGATTCGCCTCGACTCCGGCGTGGGCATCAAGCCCATCTCCATCACCGGAACCAAGCGCCTGGTACGCATGGCCATCCAGGATGCGATCCAGTCCGGACGCAAGACGGTCACGCTGGTGCATAAAGGTAACATCCAGAAATTTACTGAGGGCGCATTCCGCAAGTGGGGTTACGAACTCGCCACCGAAGAATTCCGTTCCTACGTTGTCACCGAACGCGAGAGCTGGATTCTCGACAACAAAGACAAGAATCCGAACCTGACTGTGGCACAGAATGCCGAGCAAATCGAACCGGGGATGGAATTCGCTCCTCCCGCCTTTCGCCAGGCCGTCGAAAAAGAAGTGCAAGAGATCCTCGACAGCATCTACGCGACTCACGGTAACGGCGCGTGGAAGAAGAAGATCATGATCAACGATCGCATCGCCGACTCGATCTTCCAGCAGGTCGTGACCCGCGCCGACGAATACTCGATCCTGGCCTGCCCCAACCTGAATGGCGACTACATCTCCGACGCCTGCGCGGCGCAGGTCGGCGGGCTGGGCATCGCTCCAGGTGCGAACATCGGCGACGGCTACGCCATCTTTGAAGCCACCCACGGCACGGCACCCAAGTATGCCGATAAAGATGTCATCAATCCCGGCTCGGTGATCCTTTCGGGCGTCATGATGTTCCGATTCATGGGATGGAACGAAGCCGCCGATCTGATCGAACAAAGCATGGAGCGCACCATCGAACAGAAAAAAGTCACGTACGACTTCGAGCGAATGATGGAAGGCGCAACTAGAGTCAAGACCAGCGAATTCGCAGCACACATGATTGAAAACATGGGCGCGGCGGTGCTGGCGTAAATCTGCAATTGGCAGTTAGCGATTAGCACACAGCACTCGGCATTAAGCCCATGAGTCTGTCATTCCGAACACGGGCCGAAGGCCGGGTGAGGAACCTGCTTTTGGTTTCGTCGTCAGCATCTCCGGCGCGTGAGGGCTAAGTGCTCACGGCTAATTGCCAATTGCCAATTGCTAAAATCCCGAAAGGACTCATCATGCGTAAGAAAGTAACCATCGTAGGTTCCGGCAACGTAGGCGCAACCGCGGCTCACTGGATCGCCTCCAAAGAGCTCGCCGACGTTGTCCTCATCGACATCATCGAAGGCGTGCCCCAGGGCAAGGGACTCGATCTGCTCGAGGCCATGCCCATCGAGAAGCGAGATTCCTACATCACCGGCACCAACGACTACAAAGACACCGCCGGCTCCGACATTGTTGTGGTCACCGCCGGCATCCCGCGCAAACCGGGCATGAGCCGTGACGATTTGCTCAACACCAACTACGGAATTATGAAAGCTGTGATTGGCGAAGTCGTGAAGCACTCGCCCAACTGCATTCTGATCATCGTCTCCAACCCGCTCGACGCGATGGCACAGGCAGCCTACAAGCTCAGTGGATTTCCCCGTGAGCGCGTCATCGGCATGGCCGGAGTGCTAGACTCCGCCCGCTTCCGCGCCTTCATCGCCGACGAACTCAAAGTCAGCGTGGAAAATGTCACCGCGTTCGTCCTCGGCGGTCACGGCGACACCATGGTGCCGCTTCCCCGCTACTCCACGGTCGCCGGAATTCCGATCACGGAGTTGATCGAGAAATCGCGGCTCGAAGCGCTAGTCCAACGCACGCGCGACGGCGGAGCAGAAATCGTGAAATACCTGAAAACCGGATCGGCCTATTACGCGCCTTCAGCCGCCGCCACCGAAATGGTCGAGGCAATCCTCAAAGACAAAAAGAAAATCCTCCCCTGCGCGGCGTATCTACAAGGCGAATACGGCATCAACGGCCTCTACGTCGGCGTGCCCGTAAAACTGGGATCAAAGGGTATCGAGCAAATTATCGAGATCAAACTTACCACCGAAGAAAAGGCCGGGCTGGACAAGAGCGCGGCAGCGGTGAAGGAGTTGGTGGGAGTGATTGGAGTGTAGTTGTAACAAAGTCTTCACGGGCCATAAGGTGTCGAGCGAGCTTGTACGGACTGTAGTAATAGGAAAACGTCAAGTCCACGCTCCCTCCTACAAAATCCGTATGCAGCGATCCGGGGCCGGAGCATTTTCCCTGCGTAATCGTGCTGCCAAACGTGTATGCCGTCATCGGCGCACAAGGAGCAGAAACACCATTGATGTCTGTGTATACGAACCCAAGGTACGGCGGAGCCTGTCCAGCACAGGAACTGTTCGGCATCGCTTGAATCCAGTCGAGGTTGGCGGTCCCAAACGCAATACTAAAAGCCCGCAGAGTATTTCCTGTAGACCTTCCAATATCCGTTGGCTGGGTGAGAGTGTAAGTGGTCTAAGCGCCGGCGAGGGAGCATACCAGCGCAATAAATGTGACAACTGCTACCGTGTAGCGTTTCATGTGTCTTCTCCAGGGGAGGATGATCCAAATGGCACCTGCCAAATATGGAAGCCTGATGTGGATCATCGAAAAGTAGCTAATCATATGCGTCTCTGGAACAATAAGAAAGTAAGTACTAGCATTAAAACTAACGGGTTCGTGATGCTCTACTCGTATGTTTGCACTGGGATACAAAGGAATACTTGTGAAAATTTCTGGCTTTGCTTTCGGCGTCACCGACTGGTCGCAGATTGAGCCTACGGAACACAAAGGCGAGACTGGCACGGCATATTGGCGAACGCGGGACTTTGGTGGGATTCGGGTTCGCATGGTGGAGTACACTCCGGGATACCTTGCGGATCACTGGTGCAGCAAGGGCCACATCCTGTTCTGCACTGAGGGCCAGCTTGAAACCGAACTGAAAGATGGCCGCAGGGTGACGCTCAAACCAGGGATGAGCTATCAGGTCGCAGACGATGCCGAGGCGCATCGGTCGTCCACTGAAGTAGGTGCTAAATTGTTCATTGTGGACTGACGAGTGGCAAGACGCGGGTTCCGAAACGGCAGAAAAAGGCAATGGAACTAGAGTGTAGGGTCTTTTCTCTCCTCGCAATGGCGAGCTTCAAATGGTAGAATTGCTGAAATCTTGGGGCATGAGGATGTTTACGCTCTGAGGCGATTTGGCTTCCCCCCTTCGGCTTCCTCGCGGAAGCGACTCAAACTAAAGTGGTTGTGAACTAATTCATCTTTCATCTTCATTATAGGAGTTTGAAAATGCGGATTGCTGTCGTGGGCTCCGGATACGTAGGGTTGGTGGCGGGGGCATGTTTCGCTGACCTCGGGCACGATGTGGTCTTGGTCGATAACGACGCGCGCAAGTTGGCGGCGTTAAAGAATGGGCAGGTGCCAATCCATGAGAATTTTCTGCCGGAATTGCTGAGCCGGCATAGGGGAAATCGGCTGACATTTTCGGACGACTTGCAGGAAGCGGTGCGCTCGAGTTCGGTCATTTTCGTGGCCGTGGGCACACCGCCGACGGAGCGCGGCGAGGCTGATCTGTCGTACGTGGAGTCGGTGGCGCGGGAGATTTCGGGCGGCGTCAACGGCTACAAGGTCATCGTGGAGAAGAGTACGGTTCCGGTCTACACGAGCGAGTGGGTGCGGAAGATCATTCTGCGCAGCGGGACCGAGCCGGAGATGTTCGATGTGGCGTCGAATCCTGAATTCTTGCGCGAAGGCACAGCGGTTACGGACTTTTTGTTCCCAGACCGCTTTGTGATTGGCTGCGATACGGAGCGTTCGGCGGACGTGCTGCGCGAAGTGTATTTGCCGCTGACCGACGGCAGCTATTACTTGAAGGCGGATGCGATTCCGCAACCGGATAAGGTTTCGATTCCGGCGCCGATTATCGTGACCAGTACCAAGAGCGCGGAGCTGATCAAGCATGCTTCGAACGCATTTCTGGCGATGAAGATTTCGTTTATTAACGCCGTGGCATCGGTGTGCGAATCGGTGGGCGCGAATGTGAATCAGGTGGTGCATGGAGTGGGAACGGATGCGCGTATCGGGCCGAGATTTCTGAATCCGGGAATTGGGTATGGAGGATCGTGCTTTCCGAAAGATGTCATGGCGTTTCGCGCTGTGGCTAGGGAATGTGGATACGATTTCCGCCTACTGGATGAAGTGATGCGGATCAATGAGGATCAGCGCGACCGATTCTTGCGCAAGATTCGCAGCGCGTTATGGACGTTGCGGGGTAAGAGATTGGGTGTGCTGGGACTGGCGTTCAAGGGCGGAACTGATGATATTCGCGAGTCTCCTGCACTGTTTCTGGTGCAGGCACTGCTCCAGGAGGGCTGCAAAATTACGGCGTACGACCCGGCGGCGATGGAACGGACGCGAGAGGCGATGACGTCGGAGATTACTTTCGCCAATTCAGCATACGAGGCGGCGAATGGGGCAGATGCGCTGTTGATTCTTACCGAGTGGGAGGAGTTCGCCAATTTGGATCTTGACCGCCTGGGACGGGAGTTGAAGTATCCGATCGTGATCGATGGGCGCAACTTGTATGATCCTGATGTGATGGCGGAGCACGGGTTTACGTATTACAGTGTGGGTCGTGCGGCATGCGACGCACTACTCGGCGAAGGCTGGAATGTAGTGGTCGTCGATAATCTGTTGACGGGGCGGCGCGCCAACCTTGTGCACCTGCACAACGAGCCGCGATTTGAGTTCGTCGAGAAAGATATTTGCGAGCCGTTCGATGTGGGCAAGGTTGACTACGTCTTCCATCTCGCCAGCCCAGCCAGCCCGGTGGATTACAGCAACCACGGCATTGCCACGCTCAAGGTCGGATCTTTAGGAACATTCCACGCGCTCGATGTGGCGCATAAATATGGGGCGAAGTATTTTGTGTCTTCGACTTCGGAGTGCTATGGCGATCCGTTAGAACATCCGCAGAAGGAAACATACTGGGGCCATGTGAACCCGATCGGGCCACGCTCGGTGTATGACGAAGCCAAGCGGTTTACCGAAGCGGTGACCATGGCCTATCGGCGCTATCACAATGTCGATACGCGCATTGTGCGCATCTTCAATACTTATGGTCCGCGTTTGCAATTGAATGACGGCCGTGTGGTTTCCAACTTCATGAAGCAGGCGCTGCGTGGGGAAGATCTCACGGTTTACGGCAATGGCAATCAGACACGCAGCTTTTGCTACGTGAGCGATGAGATCGACGGCTTTCTGCGGCTCTCGAAGTCTGACGAATACCTGCCGGTTAACATTGGGAATCCGAATGAGTTCACAATTCTGGAGTGCGCGCAACTGGTGCTGAAGGTGACGGGATCGAAGAGCAAAATTTGTTACGAACCGCTGCCGCAGGATGATCCCAAGCAGCGGCGGCCGGATATTACGAAGGCGCGGACGTTGCTGGGGTGGGAGCCGAAAATCGATCTGGAAACGGGATTGAGGAAGTCACTCGACTACTTCAAGACGGCAGTGGCGGAAGAGATCGCGGCGGCGCGGTAGTTACCATGTTGTTTCGCCAAGGTTAACAAGTTTACTCAGGCCAGGCACTGCCTATCTGCACGCCCCAGCAGCGCATTGATCCCAACATGTCTTCTCCTGGTTTTCGCAAGCTTTCAGACCATCTGTGAAAACTTGCTGATTTTGTACTCCGTCACACGCTGGGCCTCTGTTCTTACCGCCAGATCTTGTGCAAGCTGAACTCTTGCATTGTTCACGTGTATTAACACACTGATTTCTGCATGCCACGCACGCAGGACTAGCAAGCTGTGGATTTTGTGTAACTGGTTTAAGTGTTTGCGCATTGGCATCCCAAACCTGCACATCTAGGTTCCAAGTTCGAGTACGTTGTTCTCCACTTTGCGCGGTTGCTCTTAGAGAGAGCACGGGAAGAAGTACCATAAAGCACAGCCACAGACCGAGCGTCTTCATTTCTTGTCTCCTCTCTTAGTGTTTCTAGAATTCAGAGTGCTTTGTAAAGCCGGGACAGAGTATATACTGACCGAGTATATACTTAAGGCTGGCCTGATGGGATAACCGTGTCGGCTTCTGACGAGCGAGTAGACTTGGAAGCTGCTCAAAAGCGACCAAGGCTCGGAGGAAAGGAAGCCGAGCGATGATGATTATAGAATGTGATTTGCGCACGCCGCTACCAGCAGGTCGGGGAAAATCCGGGGACAGGGGAAATGCGGGGACTGTCCCCGGATTACGCCCCCTGTCTCTCCTCGTTGCTTAATTCCATATTCTGTCATGCGCTGATACCTCGGGCTGATCTTAGCATCGACCACACCAATCAAAGGGCATCGAGGCCGACGATGCGAGCGCGCTGCGGCGAGTGCTTAATGTCGTCAGAGAAGTTCTCACTCGTCAGGAAGGTGATGCTCGGGCCGCCCAAGTAGCACAGTAGTTGGAAATCGCCATAAATGCCTCGGTTATTCTTGCGCGGCTTCGCGCCCCTCCTTATCTTTTCAATGCATGACTCGACATACTCGAGGGCGGCGGAGAAATGCTTTCTGAACTCTTCTGGCTCCGGGCACTTACCCGCATTCTCGAAAGTCTTGCAGAACTTGGCCGCTAGATCGAACGAGCCAGACGGCGCAGCGGCAAACTTCTCAAGCGCGGTGAACTCGTCATCAACTTTGCCCTTGTGTACCGGACCCGATTGGTCGATGTCCTTCCAGACGCTGCTCGAAGTGTCCTTTCGCTTCAGGAACTCATCGAAGGTTTTGGATTTCACCACCATCTCAAGGCGCTGCACGAAATGCGATGTCTCCACCCCGCTCCACTTTGAGGGGAATCCCAATATCTTTCCCATGAAAGGACGTGCAAGCTCCAAGATGCCGCCAGAGTGTGCGTGCAGCCACTCAAACATTTTCCTGTCATGCTCAAAGTGAGTCGCGCCGCGGTTCACGAGGCCGACAGTTAGCTCGGTCATCATCGATGGCGCTAACACAAAGGTAGCTCCGCCAGCCTCAGCGCTATCCAGCTTCGCCTTAGCAGAGGACACGCGACCTCCATAGTCGATCAGGACGTTAGTGTCGGGAAGGTAAGTTGGCATGACCGGATTTTACTCCACCGGGGCGGGTGGCCGGGTGCCCCGTCCTTGCGTTTTCTGCAGGTGGGGGTACGATGCTGCCGACGGAACGATTCGTCTCCTTTGTATAAACCCGGTTGCGTAGACTTTTGTGGTTTTCGCGCCCCTTCGACTTCGCTCAGGGCTGGCTCTTTGCAGACTGCGCAAAGGACGGCCACCCATTGTGTTTCGGTCTCAGCGAAAAACTGAGTCACCGCGAAGTTACTAAATGTCGCCGCACTCCGAGCGCTAACGCTCCCAAGGACGCTGGTGCGAACGGCTTCGAGACGGGATTCGGAGACGTAGCGTCCGGAGCGACAGCACCTTCGGCTGATTCTTCATTCGGGCCGCTGACTTTGCCGGCGCTGATGGGCTTGTAGGCGATGGTCTCGTAGGCGTAGCCGGTCAGGACTGCGGTGTTCTCTCCATTTTTAAGACAGGTTTCATCGAGCCGCGCCCAGCCATAGTGGTACTGGCCGTCGATCACAAACTTCAGGCCGAGATAGTGGTGCTTCACATTATCCCAGGGGCCACCGCAGCCACCTACCGAAGTCGTGCCGCGATCGTAGCCGCCGAAGGCCATATCGGCGCGGCCCGCGACAAACGTGCGCGTCGGGCCGATCAGGGCTCCAGCCGACAGAGCGGAGCCCAGGTTGTAGCCCTGCGCCCTGACCCCGAGAATCTGGTTCGGCTTCCAGGAGGCAAGCGCGAACAGGGCGCCTTTTACGATTTCGCCAAAACTGGTCGCCTGAAAAGTTGCGCCGAAACCGAAATCGACCTTGCCGTCGCCATTCAGGTCGATCTGCACCCCGTTGGTGGTAGAAATCGTCTAGTTGGTCGCCGTATAGACGATTTTGGCCGCGGCTGGCGGAGCCAAGGCGAGCAGACTGACACCGGCTGCGCCGGCGGCGAAGGCATATGTGTTCAGTCGTTGATGGACTGAAGGCGAGAGGTCAGATGCTTGCGGAGATCGGGGAGACTTCGGCATGAAATCCTCCTGCCGAGGGATGAGTCGAAGCAGTATCCTCCGGGGACTATCGGTTGTCAAACGATGATAAGCATGGATAGGGCGCAATTTGGTTTGCGCGTGGGCCGGTTGAGAGGAAATCCCTTCGACTGCACTCAGGACAGGCTCTTCCCTCCGCCTGAAAAGCGCTGCGCTAAGGATGATAAGTATTACTCGAAGCAACTTACTATTGGTTTGAGGCGACGACGAAGTCGGTGAGTTTCTGCACTTCGTCGCGATCGGCCTTCGTCTTCAGCTCAAAGGCTACGCCCATGCCGTATCCGGGATGTGAAGCTTGCACCGTTCCGCGCAGGCTCAACTTCAGATTCTGGGTGCGAACCGTGATTTCGACCGATGTCCCCATCGGAAACGGCAGCGAAACTTCGAGATAGCATCCGCCGGAGCTGAGATCGGTCAGGCAGCAATGGTGGGGCACGGAAATTCCAGTGCGGTAGACCTGCGAACCCAGGCGACAGGAGTAGCGCTGCTGGCTGCGGCGGTTATCGGGATCGGACTGTACATGTGCCGCGACACTCTGAGACGCGGTCGCGCCAGTTTCTTCATCCGCGCGAGTCTCACCTCCAGCCGAAATCATAGCCGGCTGAAGCAACTCTTCCATCTCCACCGTGACATCGGGAAGATACTCTTGCTTCGATTCGCTTGTCAGATTAGCTCCCAGGAAATCCGTGAGTAAGCGGCGGGAAGTTTTCGGAACATCGACAAACTGCACTCCCGCCCGGCCGTTCCAATCCTGCCACACAACTTGACCCGACAGGCGAACGCTTGAGGATTGCCCTGGCAACTGGAATTGAAAATAAACTTTGCTGGTGGGCGGAAGCTTTTTGCCAAACTGCACAGACATGCCGTCTTGTGCCAAATCGACGAGTGTTGCCTTCTCCCGCTCCACATTTGCGTAGTCTATGGTGGCATGGGCATGAACGGTGGCGCGTGCGTTCTTGCGCTTTTCCTTGCGCATGAGAGCGCGTGCGGCGCGCAGGCTGCTGAGTGCGCGGTCGTACGCGACGGGCTTGTAGAGCACGAAATTTACGCCCAGGGAAAACATCTCACGAATACTGTCCTGTGCTGGTACAACCGCCACCGCAAGGGTGGAATCGTTCAGGCGGGAGAGTTTGGTCTCACGAAGCAAAGCGGCGACATCGGCATTGGCTTGACCGTCGACCAGGACCAAATCAAAGCGTTCTTGCGCGAGGCGAATAGCCGCGCGGGTGAAATCGGGACAGGACTCAACCTGAATGCTGAGTTCTTCGAGAACCCGGCGCAGCACCTGAGCTGCCGCCTCGTCAACGCACACCAGCAGGGACGATAGAGTCATAGCTGCGCTCATCGTAGAGTGCCCACAGTTCTGTCTACAAGTTACCGGGGTCACGGCGGACATCCTCCGTTGTGTCCTAAGCAGCTCTAAGTGACTTGCCATCAACGGGTGACCTGAGTAACCACGAAGATGACAAAAGGCCAATGTGCGGGTGTTGGCCTCTCGTGCTTTGACCGGCCTCCGTGCCCTACCTACGATGAACGATGACGCGATGAGAGATCGCGAATCCGTTCTGCCGTCGGCGAGTTTTGGGACTATCGCCGACACAGACGAAGCGGGATAGTGAAAGGCGGCTTAAAGATGGCAGCCATTCCTCCACGAAAGAGATTATGAAATTGAGGAAACATCGCGGGTTCTCGCTGCTGGAGTTGCTGATCACCATTGCCATTGGTCTGACCATGGCGGGCGTCACTTTCATGACGATGATGCCCCTGTTCAAGCAGAATCATGTGGACCAGGCCTATGACACCACGCTCTCGGTGATTCGGAATTACAGAAACCAGTCGATCATCCAGAGCAAACGCTACATCCTGCTCTTCACCGCGCCCCGGACTATCACGGTGCAGTACTGGGGGTATGTCCCGCCCCCGGGTGTGTCGCCGGCGCCGGTGACGGTGGCAACCTATACGCTTCCCCAAGACATTCAGTTCGCAGTGCAGGCGGGATTTCCGAATCCCGGACCCGATACGTTCGGCACGGGTGCTGCGCCTATCTTTTTTAGCGCGTGCGTGGTCGTCGAGGCCGGCAACCCTTGCGTAATTTTTTACCCAGACGGGTCCGCTCAGGACGATGCCGGCAATCCCGGCAACTACAACAACGGAGTCGTTTACCTTACTCGTCCGGGCGACTTGTACAGCTCGCGCGCCATCGACGTGTGGGGCGCCACGGGAAGAATCCGGGGTTGGCGGCTCTACAACCAGGCTGGAGTCAATAAGTGGGTACAACAATGACGCAACGTAGAACCAAGTTATCGACGCAAGGCGGGTTCACGCTGATTGAAACCATGATTGCGATCGCGATCATGAGCATCGGCATTCTTACGGTGCTCGCCTCTTTTGCGACAGCCGTGGGCGCCACCAGCAACGCTCAGGAAAATCTGATCGCCCGGCAGAAGACGCTGGAGGCGATGGAGAGCATCTATACGGCGCGCAACACCACGCAAATTACTTTCGCGCAGATCGCGAATACCACCGGAGGGGGGATTTTCACCAGCGGAGCGACTCAGCTCAAGGCCGCCGGTCCCGACGGGTTGGTCAATACGACCGACGACGTCAGCTTCCCCGCGAACGGACCTTGCCCGACGGGTCCGGAGTGTCTGGTGCTGCCCGGCCAGGACGGCATTCTGGGCACCAGCGATGACAAGGCCATGAGCCTCGCCAATTTCACGCGCGAGATTCAGATCGGCAAGGTCCTCGAGTCCGACGGAGTCACGGTCAATCCCAACTTGAAGCAGGTCACGGTGATTGTGACTTACACCACGGGGACGTCAACGATTCCACGAACGTACACGGTGAACGCACTGATTTCGGCCTTCCGGTAGAGGCGGCGATGGAAAACATGATGAGAAACATGAAGATGGCAAATCAAAATTCGCAACGTGGCTTCACGCTGTTGGAACTGATGGTTTCCATGGCGCTGGGGTTGCTGGTAATGGGATCCCTGACCAGCCTGTTCAAGACTGGGATGAACTCCACCATGCTGGTCACGCAGCGCGCCGAAACTCAGCAGAACATGCGGGCAGCCATCGATCTCATGGTGAAAGACATCAGCATGGCTGGAGCTGGATTACCTTCGGGCGGAATTCAGTTGCCGAACGGAACGGGATGGAACGGCCTCTCCAAGTACGGTTGCGACCAAACCTTGACCTGCCACGTCACGGCCTTTAATTATCCCAACACCAACTACATGTACGGGATTATTCCCGGATTCAGCAACGGAGTGGAAGCCAATGCCGTAATCCCCGCCGCGCCCGGGGCCATCAATGACAGCATCACCTCGATTTATTGCGATTACAACTTTCCGTTGTTTGAGTACGATGCCAGTTTCGTCGGAGCAACCGGCGGACAGATCAGTCTCGTGGTCGATCCCCTCTACGCTGCAAATCCGCCGCCGGCAGCGAATGCCGCGGGCGGCATCGTGCAGGGAGACTTGATCATGCTCAGCAACAGCGCGGGCACGGCGGTGGGCGAAGTCACCAACGTAAGTGCGACCACCATCACTTTCAACGATCTCGATCCGCTGAACCTCAACCAGAGTGGCGCACAGTTTAACAACATCAAGTCCATTCAAGGTGGTTCCAACACGGTCGCCTACCGCCTGAACGCGGTGACCTATTACTTGACCGTGCCGGCCGCGGGACAGACGCCGCGGCTGATGCGCCAGGTGAACGGACTAACCCCAGTGCCCGTGGCCGATGACATCATCAACCTACAGTTTGCCTTCGACACCTACAACAATGGGGCGCTCGACGCCAATCAGGTCAACCCCCTCGGAGTAGCCGAATCGCCCAACAACATTCAAAAGATAAACATTGTCGTTATGGGGCAAAGCATTATCAACAATGGCAACAAGGCGCAGAACATGTATCTGGCGACTTCGGTCAGCGCACGCAATATGGCATTTCGCAATCGTTATCAGTAACGGTTTTAGGGGAGCAGGAGAGGCCATCTATGGGACAGGAAAAAAATAACTCACGAGGATTCACACTCATCGCAGCTCTTCTCATTCTGGTACTGCTGTCGGGCGTGGCGGCTGGCCTTCTGTTCATGGTCACGAACGAATCCAAGATGGGCGGCAATGACATGGAGGCCAATCTGGCCAACTACGGCGCCGAGTCAGGAATGGAAAAACTGACGTCGGACTTAGCGGCACTCTATGTGCAGTTCCAGGTCCCAAAAAATCCCCAGATTCAGGCGCTAACCGGCTATCCTCCAACCTCGGCGATGGTTAGTGGTATGACCTACAACGAGAAAATCATCGTTCCATTGATGCCGGACGGTGTCACTCCCAAGAGCAGCTTTAACACGATCAGTGCCGGTTCAAATCAGGGATTGTACGCCGAGATTGTTCCCATGACGTTACAGGTGATCGCCAGCCGACCGGCAGGCGCCACGGCGAACATTACACGCAACGTGGAAATCGCTCTGATTCCGGTGTTTCAGTTCGGTGTGTTCTGCGGTTACGATTGCAGCTACTTCCCTGGCCCGAACTTCAGTTTTGGCGGCCGCGTGCATACCAACCAGAACCTTTTCCTCGGAGGCGGCAGTGAGCTGGTATTCAACGACAAGATCTCAGCCTTCCAGCAGGTCATTCTGGATCAGCTGGAAAACGGACACCCTACTTCATCCGGATACGGCGGAACGGTTTACGTTCCACAAGCCGGCGGGGCCTGTCCGCTGAACACGTTCCCGCCTACGGGATCGAACTGCGTTGCACTGCCAGTGGCTGATGCCAGCTGGAGCGGCGGGTATCCCGGTGTCGGCGGCGGTGCCAACACTAATTTCGCCAGTCTTATGGGACCCTTTAATGGCTTCGTCACCAACTCGACCAACGGCGCCACCAACATGCAGTTGCCTTTCGTGCAGAATCCGTGCACCAGCAACCCGCCGCCTTGCACCGATCCGATTTCGATTATTCGCAAACCTCAGACCGAAGTGGCTACCAGCGCTTTGGGAAGTGCGCGCTTGTACAACAAAGCGCAAATCCGCATACTGCTGGCCGACACGCAGTTGGACCTTCACCCGGAGCGCGGTGCGATCGCCGATGGACAGGACGTACGGTTCCCTAACCTGACTACATTTACCAGTCCTGGTAGCTCTCCCTTCCAAAACAGCGGCACGGTTCCGAAAGTCTCTATCAGCCCAGGCCCAGGTGGAGCGGCCGCCTTTGAAACCGTGGGGTTTGCGACGCCTAACACGAATGGATGGGTTTATCCGTACACCGACAGCGGATTGCAAAACACGTGGACCACGTGGCCGCTAATCGACGAAGTCACGAACAATCCCGCTACCCCCACCGCCATGACGGGTCCCTGGATCCGGGTGGAGTATCTGAACAATGCCGGCGCCTGGGTGGGCGTCACGACACAATGGCTGGGATTGGGTTTTGGCAAACAGTTCAACGCGGTGATAACGACTCCGCAATCGAACGCGGTTAACGCCAACGCGATTTTGATCCTTCAGCAACTTCGTCCGTTGGTGGCCGCGAGCGCGGCCAATATTGCGTCAACGGGCAACTGGTGGCCTATCAATCTTTACGACGCGCGGGAAGGCGAGATGCGTGACAACGCGGTGGCCAACACTACGAGCGGCACCAAGACTTATTCTTCCTGCTCGGTCAATGGCATCATGAACGCGGTTGAACTGGACGTGGGCAACCTGGCGCTGTGGCTGAACGGCACGATTGCGGGCAGTGGCGCCAATGTGAACTACACCAACTATAACGGGTACGTCCTCTATTTCTCCGATCACCGCGGCATGTTGCCGTCGCCCAATCCCTCGAACGGCGGCCAGACTGCGGCAGGTGTGATCAACGGCGAATCGGGGATAGAAGATGTGATCAACTCGGCGCAGAACCTGACCTCCACCACGACCGATGGAGTTCTGGAACCTACGACCTACTATACGTATTCGCCGGAAGACGGCGATCAGAACACATTTCTCGACAACTGGGGCGAGAAAAATATCGGATACGGGTTCGGCATCAACACGAAGACCAGCCCTCTGAATCCATATCAACGGATTAACGTCGCCAATGCGGGCGCGGCTAATTCCGTGGATTGTGCCAGCTATGACACTGCTACCGGAGCACTCCTTACCGGCGCCACCGATCAGGAGGGCATGGCGAACCCGGTGAGCGGAGCTCGACACGTATTAAAACTTGTGGATGGCAGCATGAGCGCCGCATTGCAGAGCTACTTGCCAATTATGCCGGCAGCGAGCGCATGCGTACAGAACGCCACCAACCCCACAGCGTGTGGGGGATTCACGGTGGTCTCCGAGAACCCGGTGTACGTGGATGGCAACTACAACACCACGTCGACGGATCCGTTCTGGGCAACGGCGAATAACGCCACCCCCACGCAGACGCCTCATTCGGCAGCATCCATTATTGCCGACTCGGTCACGGTCCTATCCAACTCTTGGGGCGATATGAACAGTCTGATGTTCCCAACCACCAAGGGTAGCCGCACCACCGGTGCGGACGCGTATTACCGCATGGCAGTCTCTGGCGGAAAGAACATACCGTTTCCCATCCCTACCTGGACAAACGTTAGCCAGGACTTCGGAACCGACGGAGGCTTACACAACTTCCTCCGGTATCTGGAGAGTTGGGGCAACACCCTGCACTACGACGGTTCGCTGGTCAGCATGTATTACTCTGAGTACGCGACCGGCTCGTTCAAATGCTGCACCACGGTGTACGGCCCACCGACTCGTAACTACTACTTTGACGTGCTGTTCCTGAACCCGGCTAACCTGCCACCGGCGACGCCGGAGTTCCAGGACATCGTGAACCTGAGCTATCACCAGAACTTTACACCGCAATAAGCTTTAGGATGGATCCGCCCCGGTCCTTGCAAAGGGACCGGGGCATTTTTATTTGGGCGCGATTCGATACAATTGAAGGCTCTTGGGTGGAGCGCATCCACCCCAGTGGAGACTTCTCGACAGCATGCAACGATCGACTCTTCGAAATAGCTTGTGGATAGCATTCGTGACGTCCGCGGTGGCGGGCATCATGTGGGTCTTTATTCCGGTTTTCATCATCCGGCCCTTCAGTCATCAGAGTGAGCGCGGGTTGGCGGTGGCAATGGCCCTGCGCCAGCGAGCACCGTGGGTGACACTGGTCACGGCTGTTGTGTGTCTGCTGCTGGCCTCACTATTGTGGAAAGCCACCAATCGATGGCGCAAGATTGTCCTCGGCGTGTTAATTGTGCTTGTAACTTTTTCCGCTGCAATGGGACGCCTGAATCACTTCGAATGGATGTTTCATCCCATTTCCAACGCGCAATTTGAAGATGAAGCGGCGAGCAAGCTGGATGCGGGAGAGATGATTCTGGCGGTGAAATTCGGGGAGGACGCACGCGCTTATCCCATCCGTGAGATGGCCTATCACCATATTCTGAACGACGTGGTTGGCGGAGTGCCGGTCGCGGTCACTTATTGAACGCTGTGTCACACCGGTCTGGTGTGGACACGCACGGCGAACGGAAAGGTACTGCATTTCTACCTGGCGGGTATCAACAACCAGAATTTTCTGATGCGCGATAAAGAAACTGGTACATGGTGGCAACAGATTACCGGCAAAGCGATTTACGGGCCACTGAAAGGCACAGCGCTTGAACTCGCGCCGTATGACGAGTTGAGTTTTGGGCAGTGGAAGGCGGAAGTTTCCGGAGGAAAAGTGCTGGCTCCGGTCGCGAAAGACAATAAAGAATACGACAGCAAGTGGGAAGCAGAGATCGTAAAGCTGCCGTTAGTGATCAGCTTTCCAGGGACGGAGTTGAAATCGCGTGATGTGGTCATAGGATTGGAGATGGAAGGCGAGGCCCGGGCTTATCCCTGGGAGACGGTGCTCAAACAGTCGCCGATCATGGATCGTGTACATGGCACGCCGCTTCTGGTAGTGGCCGGGCCGGATAAAAAATCGTTTCGCGTATTCGCAAGCCGTATCGACGAAAAAGACACAGAGTTTTTTCTGAATGGTGAGAGCAAGGACTGGAATTTGCTCGACACAGCGACGGCCAGCCAGTGGAATTTTCAGGGATGCGCAATCTCTGGCGCGGCGCAGGGGAAATGCCTGGCGCGCGTTCCGGCGCTGAAAGACTATTGGTTTGACTGGCGCAACTATCACGCGGACACGACCGTCTACAAGCATTAGTCACGGGAGAATTCGATTGCCAAAGATTCGCGCCGTTTTCTGGGATGTTGGCGGAGTGCTGATGACCAACGCGTGGGACCGCACGCAGCGCACCGCGGCGATTGAACACTTCCGTTTGGACGAAGAAGAGTTTCATGACCGCCACGAAATGCTGGTGTCATCGTTCGAGCGGGGCAAGATCACGCTGGACGAATATCTGGATCGCACGATCTTTTACCGCACCCGGCCGTTTACTCGAGAGGCCTTCCGGGATTTCATGTTCGCGCTATCGCAGCCGTTTGCGGAAGTATTGGAATTCGCCCAGTCACTGGCGGACTCGGGCAAATATTTTATGGGCACGATCAATAACGAGTCGCGAGAACTGAATCTGGACCGGATCGAGAAGTGTGGGATGCGGAAGATCTTCGGAGTCTTCGTGAGTTCCTGCTTTGTAGGGCTTCGCAAGCCGGAGCAAGACATCTACCGGCTCGCGCTCGAGATCACGCAGATTGCGCCGGAAGAAAGTTGCTTCATCGACGATCGAGCACTGAACCTGGAATCGGCCGCCCATCTGGGGATGCATACCATCAATATGCAAACGATCGAGCAGTTGAAGGGCGATCTGGAAAAACTGGGTGTGAGTCCGTAAGCGCCAGGGTCACGGAGTCTTGCGCGGCTGGCTGGTTTTGACGACGCTGACTGGTATGTCTGACTCGGCGGTTGTCAAGGTAAGGTCGCTCGACCAGCAATCGGCAGCCAGTTTCCAATCACCACCGGGTTGACGGGCGCAGACCCACAAATACTTGCCGCGCTCTTCGCGGCGCTTCCCGGTTGCGCTCGGGATCAGGGCTTTGCAGCGTCCGGCTTCATAGGCGAGATCACCGACAACTTCCACACGCAGTGGTTCGAGTTCGATCTCTCCCAGTCCGGCGTCGAGCGCTCCAAAGAAAAATTCGCGGATGGCCGCGGCTCCGCGCACGGGGGGATAGTTGGACCTCAGTACGAATGCATCAGCGACATAAAGATCAAGCAGATCATCGAGGTGCTTGGTGTTGCAGGCCATTGCCCACTCATGCGTGATGCGGCGGACCGCCGCCTCAGCGCGGCTCATGTCGCCTCTTGGCGGCGCACCAGGGCGAGCCTTCTCTGGATCTCGACCGGCATCCGACCCTGCGCGAGGATATGCGGGTTCTCCTCCCCCGGGAAAATAATGGTGGTGATAGTGATGATGGTAGTGATGGGTCTCGAGGCCAGTGGGACGATGGGCCATCGGCGGCCCTCCAGGCTCGCGATCGAAGTAGGGCTGCAGGGCGGCGGGGCGCTCGGAAAAGCTGTCGGCCTGTGCGGCGAAGGATTCTTCCGAATCGTCCAGGGAAACGGTGCTCCCGCACTTTCCGCAAAATTTGCTGCCCTCGCGATTCTGGTAGCCACAGACTCGGCATACACCGGCTGCGATCGAACCGCTTAGCTCCTGGGCGACGTCGTCAGCGGCTTGCTCGGCGTCGGATTCGGCGGCGAGACGGTGGGCGGCTTCGAGAGCGGCGCCGAGCGCGTTAGAGCCGGGTTTGCGAGTGCGCATCTCTGGAACGTGCCCCGGGAGGTCGGCGTCACTTGCAAGGTGAGGATCGGAGGGGAAACTCGAAGGCTTGGAGATCTTTTTGTCCTGTTCCACGGCTTACCATTACCCCCGGCTTCTCGGGTCATTCTAGCGTAGGTGCGCGCCTACCGGCTGGAAAACTCGATGTTGCCTTCGGTTTCCGCAGGAACGCCGTTGCAAGTGGCGGGGCGGTATCTCCATGTGCGGATGGTTTGAAGAACATGGTGATCGCCCGCCATCCCTGCACTCTGCAGAATGAGCGGGCTGTGAACGCGGCCATCGGTTCCGACGATAAAGCTGACTTTTACTTTCCTGGCGCGTTCGGACAGTCCAAACAAGGGATCAGGAGTGGTAAGTGCCTGAGGAGGCTGAACGTTCTCACAGCTTGGAACAGAGCTGATATGGCGCACGTTGTCGAATTGCGCTGCCCGGGTCAAAGCTCTAGAAGTCTGGCGCTCGCGCTGGTCGAGCGTCGTGAATTGGGATGAAAACCGCTACAGGCGCGAATGTCGCTAGAATCCCGAGCCATATAGCATGACGCATGACCCTTCCTAGTGGCAGCTTAGGGGCCACCGCGGATATGGAGCATCTGATTCTTCTTAAAGGGGTTAGGCGTCGGGATTAGTTTTTCTGCGGTTCTCATGTGAAAGCAGTTGCATAACAGGTGCGGGAAAGCCCGACACGAGGTACACAAACAACAAGGCAACGGACGCAAAATAAATGGCGGGGTTCCAGGTAGTGGAATCCCGCCATTTCTGTAAAGCGACATCCAACAATTACGGCTTGTAGACGCTGTAGTTGTTGGTGAAGGTGTAGAGGTTGGTTCCGTAGGTGCTGTAGAAGAGGATGAACGCCGAGTGGTTACCAACGGACAATCCAGAGACTTCGTTGATGGAGCTGACCGCGGAATAGGATCCGTCAGCTGTGTCGTAGCCGTTGTAAGCGCAAGCGCCTACAATGCTGCCGTCGAGAACCAAGCAGATCGCGCGATCATCGTTGGCAACGCCGCCGCCCGAGCTCGTCGCGAAGGAATCGACAACCAGAGTGCAGCTGGTGGCACCAGTACTGCCGCATTGGAAGTTGACGGCATCCAGTTGGGTAAAGCCGGCTGAAAGCGTGGCGTAAACGATACCGCTAGTGATGAAGTTGGAACGAAGACCTTCAAAAGCGGTCGGAGGCGCGAGTTTAAGGCCGGAAATATCCCGGGAAGGGCCAGCCTGGTGAGTTCCTGCGGCGGAAACGACGAAGAACGCTCCAGCCAAGAGCAGTGTGAGAGAGACGCAAAGGGCCAGTTTTGAAATCTTACTCATGTTTTCTCCTGTATGCAGTCGAAGTTGAAGTTAGAAGCGCTGTGTGAACCACAGACGCGTTACCACGCACGTTACGAAAATCCACACGAAAGTAACCTATCTTGGCGAAAAGTCAAAGAGAAATTTAAACAATGAACCAATGATTTTGGGTTCCCGACAACTTCTTGCACAGTAGTCGCAAGTTCTTGCATATAAAAACGTTAAATTACAGTTGTAGGGTCATCGAGGGCATGTCAATGCGATACGCGCATTTAGGAAATTCGTTATCAGATTGCTGAACGACGGAGCGTCAATAAGGTAATTTCGGGCGGACAATTGAGCCGAATGGGGAGGTTGACCGTGCCTAAACCAGCGTTTGTATAGAGGGTGAGTCCCCCAATCTTGTATAAGCCCCAGACATATTTCCGCCCGAGTTCCGGCAAATAGAGGTTGAGTAAAAGAGGAATGCGGATTTGGCCTCCATGAGAGTGTCCCGAAAGCTGGAGATCGACCGGGAATGTCGCCACTCGATCTGCATAGTCAGGTTCATGAGCTAACAGGACAGTCGCGTCTCCCCCGGCTATGCCTTGTAGCGTCGTGCCCAGATTAGCAGTCCCACCCAAGACGTCATTCACTCCAGCCAGCCAGAAACGCGCGCCGTTGACCTCAATGGGGACAGACTGGTTGCTAAGAACTCGGATTCCCTGCGCTTGAAGAGCGCCGATCACATGATCCTGATCGGTGAAGAAATCGTGATTGCCCATTACCGCCCAGAGTCCATGCCGCGCATTCAGCTTGCTGAGCAGGCTGGCGCAAGGGTCAGCGGCAAGGGCCGCTTTTCGGTCATTGGAGTCGAGCAAGGCAGTAGAAACGAAGTCTCCCGTCAGCGCGATTAAATCAGGGCGTAGGTCGTTAACCATGCCGATCGCTGCTCGGAGGGGATGACAGGAAAAATAAGGATCGTAGTGAAAGTCGCTCAGAAGGGCGATATTGAAACCGTCCATGCGCTCGGGCCAGCGGCGGAGCGCGATTTCCTGGCGAATAATTTGAGGGAAATTGGGCTCCAATACAATGGAATCAGCGGCAATGGCGGCAACCCCGGCCGTCGCTGCGAGACGGAGAAATTTCCGTCTGCTGGTGCGAAGAGGCGTCAATCGTTTCGGACCTTGGAGTAGCGGGATATGCGTCACAAATACTGACGCCGCTTCAGAATAACGCGAACCGCCGGCGATGAGATAGAACTGGCTGGGTTCATGGGTGAATGGAGATTTTCACCGGAAGTTCACCCAGGGACACCGCTGTGATACCCTGCCCGGCATGATCCTAGCCGATCGTCGACTCGCCCTGTACGTGGCTTTTCTATTCTTGGTTCCGTACCTGCCCGCCCGCGTCACCCATGTCGATATCGACTCGCGCAGGGATGTTCTAGCTGCCGAGGCTTTCGGCGATAGTGGCCCGTACGAACGCATTACCGGGCGGGTTCATTTCGCGGTGCCGGTCGCCAACATCCGCAACCATGCGATCGTCGATCTCGCCAACGCGGTCAATCTGCAAAATGGCGAGGTGGAATTCTCCGCCGACTTCGTCGCCGTCCGGCCCAAGGACGCGACTAAGGGCAATGGCACGCTGCTCCTGGAGAATCCCAACCGCGGGCATTCGCGCATCCTCTCACTCGTTGATGGCGGTGATGAAGACTTGGCGCACAGCGCTGGCGATGCCTGGCTGTTACGCAACGGCTTCACCGTGGTCGCTCTCGGCTGGCAGTGGGACGCCGCCGGTCCCGGCGCACTCCGCCTGTACGCGCCGATTGCCAAGGATCATGGCAAGACCATCACGGGCTTGCTGCGTGGCGATATCATGCTCCCCGCTAAAGCCGACGAAATTCCGCTCGGCCACGTGATGGTCGGCAACATCGGAGGCTCGGAGTACCCGGTCGCGCAACCCGACGATCCCCGCAACACCCTTACGGTGCGCGATTCGCGCGAGGGCAAGCGCACGTCCATCCCGCGCTCCGAGTGGCAATTCGCTGCGATGGTCGACGGTAAGTTGATACCGAGCAACCGGTCCATCCATCTCAACGGAGGATTCCTGCCTGGCCTGATTTATGAGTACGTCTATGGGGTCGCCGATCCGGTCGTTGCCGGGCTCGGTTTCGCCGCCGTGCGTGACTTCGCCTCGTATGTGAAGCACGCGCCCGACACGGTCACGCCCGCGACCCGTGTGCTTGGCGAAGGCATCTCGCAGAATGGCCGCTTCCTGCGCAATTTTCTTTATCAAGGTTTCAATGCCGACGAAGATGGGCGCATCGCTCTCGATGGTGTGCTTGCACACGTAGCCGGTGCTGGCCGCGGGAGTTTCAACTACCGTTTTGCCCAGCCCTCCCGAGATGCGCAGCCGACCTCGGCGATATTCTTCCCCACCGACATCTTTCCTTTCACCGACCAGCCCGAGAGCGATCCGGTCACCCGAGAGAAGGGCGGCTTGCTCGACCGCGCACAACTCGACCAGGTCGTTCCCAAGATCTTTTTCTCTAATACGTCCTACGAATATTGGGGACGTGCCGCTTCTCTGACCCATACCACCGCGGATGGTAAGCGCGACGCCACCATTGGCCCCAACGTCCGCATCTATTACTTCACAGGCCTGCAACATTTCACCGGCCCGTTCCCGCCCGCGCGTGGGGAAACTTGGTTTCTGGGACAAGCTCCAGAATCGCCCCTCCCTATCCGCTTCTTCTGGCGCACAATGATTGCCAACATGGATGCGTGGGTTCGCAACGGCAGCGCTCCACCACCGAGCGCTTATCCCACCATCGCCGCTCACACGCTGGTTCTGCTGCGCAAGCTTGCGTTCCCACAGATTCCGCATGTTCGCCTGCCCAGCGAGACCAACACCGCTTACCATCTCGACTACGGCCCGAACTGGCGCGACGGAATTCTTGCCGTGCAGCCGCCGCATGTCGGGAAACCATTTCCGGTACTGGTGCCCCAAGTCGATACCGATGGCAACGAACTCGGCGGCATCCATCTGCCCGAGATCTCGGCGCCGCTCGCGACCTACACGGGATGGAATCTGCGCGATCCTTCCATCGGTGGGCCATCGCAGCGCGTCGCCATGGAAGGGTCGTATCTCCCATTCGCCAAAAACGCCGCTGAACGCAAACAGTCGGGCGACCCGCGCAAGTCGATCGGCGAGCGCTACCCTGATCGCGCAGCTTACCTAGGACAGTTCGCGCGTGCCACTGACGAACTCATCCAGCAACGCTGGATATTACTCGAGGACCGTGCTGCCTTGCTACAGCGTGGCGGGGAAGAATGGGATTTGCTTGTGCACTAGGTTGAACGCGGCTGGACAAGCTGCGAAAAACGGCGCGAGTTAGGGGTTGCACTAGAAGCTGAAGGTGGCTTGCAGATCGATCCGCCGATTCGCGGAAGCGGTCCCGAAAGGGCCCCCTTGCAGCGAATTGGAAACGTCGAAGAGCGGCGATCCAAGAACTCCTCCTGGATTTGAAACGTTCACTTTGTTGAAGACATTGCGCGCATTCACCCCCAGCGTGAGGTTGTAGCGCCGGTCTGAGTTCGACGACATGCCCATGGGGCCTCCGCCACCGAAGAGGGGACCGCGCGGGCCGCCGCCGCCGCGTCCTCCCCCGCCGCCAAAGCCCCCCGGGCCACCTGCACCTGGATTCATTGAGTTGCCTTTGGTTTTGGGTCCGAATCCGAAGGTCTTGCTCAGGCGAAGATTCAAGACGAAATGCGAAGGACCAGTGCCGTAGTTGATAGGGAGAAGCTTACCGTTTCCCAACGCGTCGAAGGTTCCCAGCGGAGTGCAATAAATGCTGGAGTTCTGGGTGACGGTGGGACAAGTCGCGGTCGATACCAATCCCGGACGGTCGTTGAAAATTGAATCGCCGTTGAGATCGGTCCCGGAGGTGATATTGAAGGGCGAGCCGGAGCTAGCAATCATGAAGGGACTCAGCCGGAAGGCGTAGGGCAAAGCGATGCTTCCGCCTAAGAATAGGCGGTGGCGGGTGTCAAACGAGCCGCGCCCGTAGTCCTGGCTGATGTTGTAGGAATTGGAGGCAAAGCTGTTGGCGGTGGCGGCATCGCTGTTGGCGTAATTCAGCGTGTAATAAGTGAAGAGTTGAACCTTGGAGCCGATGCGAATGTTGGAATTGACGATGAACTGATTCTGGGTGAAGTTTCCTTCCGAGACGTAACGATAGATATTGCCTCCGGTGGTGAACGGACAATTTGGAGAGCAAGGGGTCCCGGGGTAAGGCGCATTGGCATTGATGCTGAGAAACTGATCGAAGCCGCGTGAATTCAAATACGTGAGCGATAAAGTGGCGGACTTTGTCAGCTGACGCTCGGCACTGGCTGCACCTTGTAGCGTGTAGGGCGCGCGCAGCCGTGGTCCGGTTTGGTAGATGGTAGAAGTGCTGGAACTCACAGTGCCGCAGTTCAAGATCGATGTGCTCAAAGGAACATCCAGCCCGGAAAAGCACGTAGGATTCGCGATGGTAAATTGTTGCTGCGTCACTCCGTTGAGGCGTTCGACCTGTAGGATCTGGGTAGATTGAAAGCGGTCATAGAAAATCCCAAAACCGCCGCGCAATACCACTTTTGGCGGAGCCGTCCTACCCCCAATGCCCCACGCAATGCCAAATCGCGGCGCCCAATCGCCGTGATCGTGAATATCGTTCTGAGTTTCGAAGCGCAGGCCGGAGCTTAGGGTGAGATTAGGCCGGATACGCCAATCATCCTGAAGATAGATTCCGGCGTCGTAATAAGTGACCTCAGCGTTGGGGGAGCCTTGCGTCTGCACGAACTGGCTCGCGCCGAGTGGAACATTTCCCGCTTGAAGATTCTGCTCCGCGGCCTGATAGGCACTCAGATTGGCGAAGGTGAAGCTGCCGTTGAATCCGGAGGTTGAATCGCTCGATTCGCGAGTGGCCCGGAATCTGCCTCCGAATTTTAAAATGTGATTGCCATGAATCAGTGAAGTGTAGTTTTGCAGCTCGTAACGATTTTGTAGGTCGTTACTCGTGCCCTCGCTGCTGCCACCACCCAGGAATGTCCCTAATACATTAACCGAAGGATTCGTATCCTGCGGATTTTGCATGTCCTGATCGCGGTTGTATTGAAAGCGCAGCTCATTGACGATTTTCGAGCCGATCACTTGTGCGTCGCTGATCTGAACCGTTTGTTCGGTTGATTTCGAGTAATAGGCTTGTGACGGAAGACTCAGTTGTCCCACACCGTTATTGGTTTCGGTGTCGCGATAATACTGATAGCGCGCGGTTAACGTGTTGTTTTTGGTGATCGCCCAATCGAAGCGCGGACCGAGATTCGTGCGTTGACGGGGATTCGGGACGGACTCGGTAAATGGCTCCGAGGTCGTGAAAGTTGAGTCGGAAACAATAGCATTAATCGGGGCAATTTCGTTGATATTGCGGCGTTCGACGGTAAAGAAAAACGATGCGGTCTTACCCAGTGGACCGCCGAGATTTCCACTGTACTGGGTCGAGTCGTAACCGGGCTCGGCACCCGCAAAGGGATTGTGGGAATTGAACGCGGAGTCGTTTCCGTTAACCATGAACTGGCCATGATATTTGTCGGTGCCGGGCTTGGTGAAAATCTCAATGCGGCCGTAGCCCAGCTTGTCGTATTCGGACGAAAACGGATTCTGGTTGATGCGGATTTCACGAATCGAGGATTTGGGCGGAAGCTGGCCGCCGGTAAAGCCATCGATATACATCTGTCCGCCATTGGGTCCAGCAGAGGGTCCGGCGAGGGCTTCGAGGTCGGCTTGGAGTTCATCGGGATCGTCTGGTAATGCTTCGAGTTCCTTACCGGAGATGACGATGGCCCCCGCATTATTCGCGGGATTTACGTCGATGGTTGGAGCGGCTTCCGAGACTTGAATTTTCTGCGCCTCGACCTCGATCAAAAGCGATACGTTGAGCCGCAGAGGCTGGTCCGCTATGACTATGCCGTCGTTCTCATACAGAGCGAATCCCTGAGCCACGACGGTCAGCGTGTACTTTCCGGACGGGAGTGATTTGAATTCGTACGCACCCTGGCCATTAGTTTGGGTGGCGAGGGGCGAGCCGACTGCGGGCGTCATGACAACATTGGCGTTGGTGATGGCTGCGCCAGATGGATCTGTGAGCTGGCCCCGGAGGATTCCGGGTACGGCCTGCGCAGTTAAAAGTGCAGACGATATGAGCAGGCAAAAGATGATGAAGAAGTGCACGTATTTCTCGACCTTCATTCACTCTTCCTAATTCCAAATTGCTGATTTTTTCAACAAGTTCGGCCAACAAGTTCATGACTGCAAGATCGCACAACTGCGCTCGGAGAGCTGAGTCGGATTACCAAGCGGAGCATGGTCCTAGCTGCCAGAGCACCGTCTACTGGCTTGCGGCGTCACCACCGCCGGGAGCGCCCCCTAAACTCCAGGGCGTCAACATCATGGCCTGGCTGCCGCTGGGAGCTGCTTGAAGAATTGGTTCCACTCCACTCAGTAAAGTGATTGCAGTGCCTCCACTTGCAGGCGTGCCTTCAGTCGCTACGATCAGAACCGCATCGCCTTTGTGCAGATCGGCAAGCGCAACCGCGGGCATTCGGCTAAGCATTTGCTGGAAGTCTGGTGCGCCGCCTGATCGCGCGCCTCCGCCCATGCCGTTTCCAGCCATTCCATTTCCACCGGGTGCCATTCCATTCGACGGGACTCCGGGCTGCATGCCTTGGGCGCGACTTCCGGATGCCGCAGCGGAATTCGTTCCCGCCCCTGGCGTGCCGGGGGGCATTGATCCTTTCAATCGCATGGCGATCCGCTGCGCCATTTCCGCGGGAAGCTTGTGTAGCTGTGAATCTGGCGTAACTTTCACCTGCACGGATTTCTTGCTCAACAAATCCTGAACGTTCACGATTCCCCCATTTGCATCCACGGAATTGACGGTGCCTGCAACATTTCGGAAGCTGCCGGTGACGATCTCTTCCGCCGTAAGCGTGGCACCGTCGGCAGCGCGATTGCCTCGGGCGCGGAGCTGATCACCAGGCTGAATCTCGTTCAGCGAACTAGCCTTGGCGTCGTCAAACTTCACGGAATCGGGAGCATAGCGGCGAATCACCGTGTCTTTCGATGCATGCACGTCTACAGATTTTGTTCCTCCCAATCCCGTGACTGAAATTGTGACAGTCCCCGAAGCTGCATCAACCGACTTGACGAGTCCGCCGAGGCCTCGCTTTTGCCAATCCTGGCGCTCCTGTTCCTGACGGGCTTCGACGTCGGAGTGCTTCATCACCACGATGGAGGAGGCCGCGATCGATTTGGCGTCGTCCGATGCTTTGCCCGCGACCAGAATGCGGTCGCCGACTTGCAAGTCCTGCAACTGAAGCGGTACCGCGTTCTTCAGATCTTTCTCGCCTGGAGCGACGCGCACGATGCGGGTGGTGGCGTTCACCGTAAGGACGATTTCAGGGCTGGCGTCGGGTGCCAAAGTGATGGAATTGCCTTCGATTACTTTAATCGTCCCGATCTTCTTCGTCACCGCACTCTGTGCGGTTCCTGCCTGTGCTCCGGCGGACGAAAATGCCAAGCACTTCGGCGCCAAGTCGCAATCGGCAGCCAACATCAGAAGAAGACTGATCGCCACGCTGAGCTTGACCTTTGGATTCATACGTCCCACCTTTTAATTTACATGCAGCGAAGACGCGGAACCTCATGATTTACAAAGTTTTACCCGGACATAACAAGCTTGACAAACACGGGAACTCCGCGCCCTTGATTGGACTTGCAGTCCAGAAAAGGGGCTGCATTTATGCCGAGATGGTCATCCAGAGTGCCAATAGACGGCTGCCAAAAGCCCGGCTAGGATTTTGAATAGGAAAAGTGTGGAAATTTGCCTTAAGGATGAGTGTTTCTATCATACGTTATCTGGTTTGTTGGGCTCTGATCGTCGTCGTTCCGGTCTCGCTGTTGGGCCAAACGGGATCAGCAATATTGCATACGCAGGGCGGGGTGTGGGTGAATGGAAACGAGGCACCGGACGCGTCCGCAGTATTCACCGGCGATCTGGTGGAGACCAAGCCTGGCTTTTCAGCGACACTTACTCTGGATGGCTCGTCGATTTTGGTTCAGCCCGAATCGATCGCGAAGCTTCAGGAAAATCTGCTTGTGTTGGATCATGGCAGCGTATCGGTAGGAACATCCAAGGGCTTCAGAGTACGAGTGAACTGCATCACGGTAATTCCTGTTCTGAACGAATGGACGCAATATGATGTCACCGATGTGAATGGGACGGTACAGGTGGCCGCGCGCAAGAACGACGTCAACATCGAGCGTGAACAAGGGCGAGCCAAGCTTCCAACCGAGACTGAGCAGTCGCATGGGACGACCGTACATGAAGGGCAGCAGAGCGGCAACGACGAGTCGTCGGTTTGCGGGGCACCTCTAAAGCCGACCGGAGCCGGCACAGCTTTGAATCCGAAATGGATCGCGGCGGGAGCAGGAGGGGCTGGTCTTCTGCTATGGCTCGTATTGCACGGTGGCAGGAACAAGACTCCGGTCAGCAACTGGCAACCGTGATACGGCGACGAGCAAAGTGGAGTTACAGAATTCGCTCGTGAGAGTAACCCGCGGTTCCCAAGGCCGACAGAAGTTCCGCGATATGGTCTGGACCGCGTGTTTCCATGGTGATGTCGATCGCGGTGTCGCCAAGATTCACACCATGATAGGCGCGGTCGTAGGCCGTCTCGACAATGTTGGCACGATGATCGGCCAGGATTCCAGTAAGGCGGTGCAGAGCGCCTGGATAGTCGGGCAGATGAACGCGGAGTCGAACAAGACGTCCGTCTTTGACCAAGCCGCGTTCGATGATGCGGGAGAGCAAAGTGACGTCAATGTTGCCGCCGCAGACCAGCACGGCAACTCTTTTGCCAGTGAGCGGTAATTTGCGGTTCAGCACAGCGGCTATTGCGGCAGCGCCTGCACCTTCGGCGAGTGTTTTCTCGCGCTCCAGCAGCAAGAGAATCGCATTGGCAATTTCTTCTTCCTCCACGGTGACAATATCATCAACGTATTTTTGCACCAGCGGAAGTGTGCGTTCCCCCGCTCGGCGCACGGCGATGCCGTCGGCAATTGTCTTGGCAGCTGAGAGGGTGACAGGCTTGCCTTCGGCGACTGCCGCCTTCATTGAAGGAATTCTGGACGGCTGGACACCGAAAATTTTCACGGCGGAACTGGTCTCTTTGACGGCGCAGGCGATTCCGCCAATGAGCCCCCCGCCACCGATAGGAACTACGATCGCTTCGATGTCGGGATGCTGCTGTAGGATTTCAAGTCCCAGACTTCCCTGCCCCGCGATCACAGCGTCGTCGTCGAAGGCATGGATCAAAACCAGACTGTCCTGTTGGCTCTGTTCCAGAGCCTTGGCGTAGGCTTCGTCGTAATTTGCACCCTCGAGCACAACTTCAGCTCCGTAGGCGCGAGTGGCCGACACTTTCGTGAGCGGCGTGGGCAGGGGCATGACGATACGAGCACGAACCCCGTGTCGTCCGGCGTGGTAAGCGACGCCTTGCGCGTGATTGCCGGCGGAAGCAGCGATGACTCCGTGGGCGCGTTCGTCGCTGCTGAGAGTGAGCAGCTTATTGAGAGCACCGCGTTCCTTGAAGGCTCCGGTGCGCTGCTGATTGTCGAGTTTGAGAAAGATGGAGTTATTGGTTAGGCCAGAAAAAGTGTCAGAGTGGGTGCAGGCCGAGACGCGAATATCCCCGCGAATTCTGCTCAAGGCTTCCTGGATGTCGGAGAGTCCGATCATGACGGGTGCGCAGTCATCTTACCGCAATCAGGACCTGCACCTTGGTTGTGGATCATTAGGCGATTTGTCGTGTCGCGGAAGCTAAAGGCACAACAGAGCGGTTGGCGGTTTCTTTGAGATAGGAATCTATGCATGCGGCAGCCTTGCGACCTTCGGCAATCGCCCACACCACCAGCGATTGGCCGCGCCGCATGTCGCCTGCTGCGAATACTCCGGGAATTGACGACATATAGTTTTGGTCGGTGGCCACGTTGCCGCGGTTATCGAGCTGAACGCCTAGCTGCTCGATCATGCCGTTGCGCACGGGGCCGAGGAATCCCATGGCAATCAGGACTAAATCGGCGTCCATGACAAATTCGCTGCCGGGGACTGGCTCAAACTTCGGAGGAGGGCCGACCCTAACGGCGTGAAGTTGTTGAATTCGACCGTCGTCGCTGCCGGTGAATTTTGTGGTAGCGAGGCTCCAATCACGTACGCCACCCTCCTCGTGAGCCCCCTCAGTGCGAAGCTGCAACGGCCACAGCGGCCATGGAGTTGACGGAGAGCGCTCATCCGGCGGCTTGGGCATGATTTCGAACTGATGAACCGAGATCGGCTTCTGGCGGTGCACAGTACCCAAACAGTCGGCGCCAGTGTCACCGCCGCCAATGATGACGACTCGCTTGCCGGTAGCGAGGATTTCGGTGTCCTGAGAAATCGTGTCGCCGTGACAACGCTTGTTTTGCTGAGGAAGAAATTCCATCGCGTAATGGATTCCCTTCAGCTCACGCCCTGGAACTTTTAGGTCGCGGGGATGTTCCGCGCCACCAGCGAGAACGATGGCGTCATAGTCGCGCCGTAAATCTTCGACAGGAACGCTCTTGCCCACCTCGGCGTTGGTAACGAATTTCACTCCTTCGGCGGACATCTGATCGAGGCGGCGGTCGATGATGTGCTTCTCCATCTTGAATTCGGGAATGCCGTAGCGCAGGAGGCCGCCGATGCGATCGGCTTTTTCGTACACGGTAACCGAATGCCCGGCACGACTGAGTTGCTGGCCGGCAGCCAGGCCAGCAGGGCCCGATCCGACGATCGCGACTTTCTTTCCGGATCGCGACTGGGGCGGCTCGGGACGAATCCAGCCTTCGAGAAAGCCGCGCTCGACAATGTTTTTTTCGTTTTGCTTGATGGCGACAGCAGGCTGATTGATGCTCAGCACACAAGACGCTTCGCACGGCGCGGGGCAGATGCGGCCGGTGAACTCGGGAAAATTATTCGTGGCGTGCAACTGGCGGACCGCATCTTTCCAGCGTCCGCGATAGACGAGATCGTTCCAGTCTGGAATGAGATTGCTTACGGGACATCCGGTTTGGCAAAACGGCACACCACAATCCATGCAGCGGGCGCCCTGGCTGCGCAACTTGTCTTCGGGAAAATCCTGATAAATCTCAAACCAGTCGTTCACTCGCTCGGCGACTGGACGGCGAGGGGCCAACTCGCGCGAGTACTCCATGAAGCCGGTAGTTTTACCCAAGCTGCACCTGCTCATGCTGGATCTGCACGACCGGGGTCAGTACGGAGATCTGCGGACCGGGGATATACGCCCGCTGGCTCCGGCTCACTCCCAGAACTCGCTTGAATTCGTGAGGGAATATTTTGATGAAACGCGACTGCGTTTCCTGCCAATTATCGAGGATCCATTTCGCGCGACGGCTTTGAGTGACTTCCACGTGCCGAGCGACAAGAATTCTCACAAGTTGCACGTCCTGGGCATCGAGCAATGGCTCAAGGTCGACCGACTCGCGATTGCAACGTTTCTCAGTGAAATCCATCCGCTCGTCGAAAACGTAAGCAACGCCCCCACTCATGCCCGCGGCAAAATTTCTGCCGCACGCGCCGAGTACGACCACCAAGCCATTGGTCATGTATTCGCAGCCATGGTCACCAACACCTTCGACCACGGCGGTGGCTCCCGAATTGCGAACGGCGAAACGTTCACCAGCAACGCCATTGAAAAATGCTTCGCCGCTGGTGGCGCCGTAAAGCGCCACATTTCCAATCAGAATATTTTCTTCGGCAAAGAAGCCGGAAGCGCGCGGCGGGTAGACAATAATGCGCCCTCCGGATAAACCTTTGCCGACGTAATCGTTGGCTTCGCCTTCCAGCGTTAAGGTAACGCCCTTAGTGAGGAAAGCGCCCAGACTCTGCCCTGCGGAGCCGGTAAGATGAACTCGCACAGTGTCGTCGGGAAGACCCACCGAACCGTGGCGTCGCGCGATCTCTCCGCTCAGCATGCTCCCCACGGAACGGTGAATGTTTCGGATCGGCAGATTCACTTCAACCGGTGAGAGAGTTTCGAGCGTGGCCGCGGCTGCTTTCAGCAGTTGGTGGTCGAGCGCCTGATCGAGGCCATGATCCTGCGCCTGCACGCGACGCCTCGCGACCCGCGACGGCACGGGTGGATTGTAGAGAATGGCCGAGAGATCCAAGCCCTTAGCTTTCCAGTGATCGACGGCGGGCGCTACTTCCAACATGTCGACGCGACCGACCATATCGTCCAGGGTACGGAAGCCGAGTTGCGCCATGTATTGCCGAACCTGTTCGGCGATGAAAAAAAAGAAATTGATGACGTGCTCGGGCTGCCCTTGAAACTGCTTGCGCAGCACGGGATCCTGCGTAGCGATACCAACCGAACAGGTATTCAGATGGCACTTGCGCAACATGATGCAGCCCATCGCGATCAGTGGAGTGGTGGCGAATCCAAATTCTTCCGCGCCCAAAAGCGCTGCAATTACCACATCGCGGCTGGTCTGCAGTTTGCCATCAGTCTGCACGCGAATGCGGCCGCGCAGATCGTTCAACAACAGCACCTGCTGGGTCTCGGCTAGGCCCAACTCCCAGGGGATACCTGCATGCTTGATCGAGCTGAGTGGGGAGGCACCGGTGCCGCCGTTGTCACCGCTGATGAGAACTACGTCCGCATGCGCTTTTGCCACACCGGCCGCGACGGTACCGACGCCGACCTCGGCCACCAACTTCACAGCAATACGCGCTTGTGGATTGACGTTTTTCAGGTCGTAGATCAGTTGCGAGAGATCCTCAATCGAATAGATGTCGTGATGCGGGGGCGGAGAAATCAGACCGACACCTGGGATCGAGTGCCGTATCCGCGCGATTACCTCATCGACTTTGTGACCGGGAAGCTGACCGCCTTCTCCGGGCTTAGCACCCTGTGCCATCTTGATCTGCAACTCGTCGGCGTTGACGAGGTAGTTCGCGGTCACGCCAAAACGCGCTGACGCGACCTGCTTCACCGCGCTGCGCCGCAGGTCACCGGAGGAGTCAGCCTTAAATCGCTCCTCATCTTCGCCTCCCTCGCCCGTGTTGGACTTGCCGCCGATACGGTTCATGGCGATGGCGAGGGTCTCGTGTGCTTCCTTGCTGATCGACCCGAATGACATGGCGCCCGTCGTGAAACGCTTGACGATTTCTTTGGCAGGCTCGACTTCTTCGATCGGAACAGGCCGGTCATTGTTCTTAAATTTCATCAGGCCGCGCAGTGTACAAAGATTGCGGCTCTGGTTGTCGACAAGTTCGGTGTATTCCTGAAAGGTCTGAAAGCTGTCAGTCCGCACCGCCTGCTGGAGCTTGCCGATAGTAAGCGGATTGAGCAGGTGATACTCGCCGTTGACGCGCTGGTGGTAGTTGCCACCGACGGAGAGTTCAGTCTCGAACTCCGTGAGCGGGCGGAAGGCGAGTTCGTGCTTCAACTGAGCTTCGCTAGCGAGCACATCCAGACTAATTCCTTCGAGGCGCGAGGTCGTGCCAGAGAAATAAGTTTCGACCAACTCTTTATTCAGGCCGATGGCTTCGAACACCTGCGCGCCCTGATAGCTCTGCAAAGTTGAGATGCCCATCTTGGCGAAGGTCTTTAACAAGCCCTTCTTCACGGCCTTCATGAAATGCTTTACAGCGAGCTCGGGAGTTACCCCGTCACGTAACTCTCCGCGCCACGCCAGATTTTCAACGCTCTCCAGTGCAAGGTATGGATTGATCGCGCTGGCGCCATATCCGCTGAGCAATGCGAAGTGCATCACCTCGCGAGGTTCGCCGGATTCGGTAATCAGAGCCACCTGTGTGCGCGTTTCTTCGCGCACTAACAGGTTGTGCACAGCCGCTAGGGCCAACAAGCAAGGAATTGGTGCGTAGTCTTTATCGACGCCGCGATCAGAGAGAATGAGCAGAGAATATCCCGCTTTCACTGAAAGCGACGCTCTTTGACACAACTCATCGAGAGCGCGCTTGAGCCCTAACTCGCCGTCACTCGCGCGGAATAACGCAGGGAGGGTGGTAGCGAGCAAATCCCGGTTGGAGACACGGCGGAGTTTTTCCAATTCACGATTGCTCAGCAGCGGATGCTCCAGCTTTAGCATGTGGCAGTTCTCCGGGACCTCTTCGAGAATGTTGCGCTCGCTGCCGATGTAGCTGATGAGTGACATCACCATCTCTTCGCGGATGGGATCGATGGGAGGATTGGTCACCTGCGCGAACAACTGTTTGAAGTAGTTAAATAGCGACTGGGGCTTGTCTGAAAGACATGCCAGCGGCGTGTCCGTGCCCATGGAACCGATCGGCTCTTCTCCGGCCGAGGCCATCGGAGTCAGGATCATTTTCAAGTCTTCGTCGCTGTAGCCAAAGGCGCGTTGGCGGCGAAGAAGAGTCTCCGCATCGGGAAAGTGCATGCGGGCGGGCTCAGGCAACTCGTCGATGGTGATCTGATTTTCTTTTACCCACTGGGCATAAGGTTGTTGCGATGCCAGCTTGCTCTTGATCTCCTTGTCGGAGACGATGCGGCCTTCGACGGTGTCAACCAGAAACATCTTTCCCGGCTGCAGGCGTCCTTTGCGCTTCACCTGCTCCGGCTTCACGTCGAGCACGCCAGCTTCAGAGGCCATAACAACCAGATCGTCATGCGTTACTACATATCGGCCCGGGCGCAAGCCGTTGCGATCGAGCGTGGCTCCAATCACTCGACCATCAGTAAAGGCAATGGCCGCCGGGCCGTCCCAGGGCTCCATCATGCAGGCGTGATATTCGTAAAACGCGCGCTTCTCCGGCTTCATGTGCGGATTTCCCGCCCATGCCTCTGGAATCAGCATCGCCATGACATGCGGGATGCTACGCCCGGACTGAAAAAGCAATTCGACGGCATTATCAAAGTTCGCGGAGTCGCTGCCATCGGGAGCGATGATGGGATGCAGCTTTTTCAAATCGTCACCGAATAGCGGGGATTTCAACAGAGACTGGCGGGCCTGCATCCAGTTCACATTGCCGCGCAGGGTGTTGATCTCGCCGTTGTGGGCGACATAGCGGTAAGGATGAGCGCGATCCCAACTGGGAAAAGTATTGGTAGAAAATCGCTGATGGACCAGACACAGCGCACTTACGACTTCAGGATCGGAGAGTTCGCGGTAGAAGTTGGTGATCTGTGTCGCCAGCAGGAGTCCTTTGTAGACGATGGTGCGGCAAGAGAGAGATGGGATGTAAAACATCTCCGCGTCTTCAATGCCCGAAGCTTTGATTTCAGTTTCCGCACGTTTGCGTACGACGTAGAGCTTTCGCTCGAAGGCGTCTTCGTCGGTTCCGGGGGGGCAGGCCACGAAAACTTGCTGGATGTAGGGCTGCGAAGCTCGGGCCACACGGCCAATTGCCGAAGCGTAGACGGGAGTGTCCCGCCAGCCCAAGAGAGTCAGCCCCTCTTCCTTTACGATGCGTTCGA
>WNFI01338057.1_pt1 | contig 39798 bp, 35 predicted proteins | sample 5400471 | NCBI WGS metagenome assembly WNFI01 (sample SAMN13153348, study PRJNA577476) | soil metagenome | isolation source: 100 cm saprolite on Douglas fir-dominated hillslope | place: USA:California | collected 2013-09-17 | reverse complement strand
CGTGAAGGACCTGTCTGACCTGCGCAAGTATCGCCACAAAGACCGCTCATTGCCCCGCGTCCTGATTGTTCCGGCGCGGGTGGCGTTGCGCGCTACCGCAGCCAGTCCCGCCGACAAGCCTGCGCAGTAGCGGCTCGAGCCGTGAACATTGTTCCAGCGAGCGTTTATACTGAATGATTACTTGTTAATTGAGGAACCACACTGCTGCCCTACATCCATCTTGGGCCTTTCACTGTGCCCACATTCGGTTTGCTGATGGTGCTGGCATTCGTTGCCGGCTTCATCGCGCTGCAGGCGGAAATCAAGCGGCGCAAGCTCAAGATCAATCCGGACACCGTCATCCTCTGCATGGCCTTCGCGGGTATCATTGGGGGCAAGCTGTGGCACATAGTGGATACGCCGGTCGACCGGCTGGACTTTGCGATCTTGCCATGCTGGACATTGCAAGCCCTGCGGCCGCGATCGGTTACGCGGTTGGCCGTATCGGATGCCTCATTTCGGGAGACGGCGATTACGGTAAGCCGACTTCGGTCCCGTGGGGCATGGCATTTCCACATGGCCTTGTGCCCACATCCGGCGCTACGGGAACCTGCGTTCAGTGGGGATGGCCCGACAGCTGCCGTGTACATCCCACGCCGATTTATGAATTCGTTGTCGGCGTGTTGATTTGTTGGTATCTCTGGCGACGAGGCGCCCGCGCGATCAGCCGTCCGCTCGCCCCCGGCGTTATCGTTGGCGAATTTCTGATACTGAGCGGCGTGGCGCGTTTCCTGGTTGAGTTCATACGTATTAATCCGCGCGTGGTCGTCGGCATGAGCAATGCGCAGTTTTTCGGATTGGTCTCTGCGATCGCCGGCGCGATACTTCTGTTTTTTGCGAGGCGTCGATTTCGCCGCCAAGATCCCGTCCGCCGCGTCTTAGACCACGTAAACCAGCACGGAAATAAAGAAACCAAGCCGGAGTCGCATGGAGCAACACCGGAGTGTCCGCACCCGGAGCGCTGGAGGATGTTTGACACCATGACCGCTGAAGTTGAAGTCCTGGAATTCTTGAAGTGTCTGACGACCACGCTCAAGCCCAACCTGGTCGTCGAGACAGGAACCTTTCTCGGCGTGAGCACGCAATATTTCGCCGAAGGCCTGAAGCAGAACGGGTTGGGAAGGATCATCACCTGCGAGCCGGACCCGGCGGTATTCGCGAAGGCCAAAGAGAAGTTCGAAGCGTCAGGATTGCGCAAGTGGGTGGACGCTCGCCAGGAGTCCAGCCTGGAGACAAAAGTCTCCGGGACGATTGATCTGCTATTTTGCGATTCACTGCTGGAGCTGCGCGAAAAAGAAGTCCGCCACTTTCTTCCTCAGATTAATCCTAACGGCCTGATCCTGATGCACGATGCCAGCTCCCACTTCAAAACGGTGCGCGATGCGGCCTTGCGTCTTGAGCAAGAAGGATTGATTTCCGTAGTTCTGCTGCCTACGCCGCGAGGATTGGTCATGGCGCAAAAGAGAGAAGGAAGGAAGTAAGAAGATTGGGTAATTGAAAGGCTGCGCATCAAATCAATTACTCAATTACTAAATTACCCAATGGCCTCTCACTTCTGCTTGACCAACTCATCGGACAATAAGTGCGCCTTCATTGCCAGGATGTGAGCGCGCACGAGATCGCTGTCCTTGATTGCCTGTCGCGCCTGGGTAACGAAATCGCGGATCTTTTTGACGTCGGCCTGCTCGTTATCGGAAAGCTGGCGTTTGATGCCGCGCAGATTGGTCTCAGTGCTGTCGAGGAGTTGCTCGATTGTGGCCTGGCTGTGCGCTGCCTCAGTGTGTGAATTGAGCGGAGCAACTCTGCCGGACGCGGAAGAGTTGTCCGTTCCACCTTCCTGAATAATGATCCGGGGCGGCGTGTTGACAGCGACCTCGGGAGGCTTCTCAGTAGTGGTGGGCTTTGGCGCAGGTTTTCTCGCTGCCGCACGAGGCTTGGGATGCTTCGGCGTTGCCGGGGAAGGCTTCTGCTCCGTCTGCGCAGGCTCCTGCGTTGTTGCCGGCGGCTCCTGCGGCTTGACCTCCGGTTGCGGCTGAGATGGTTGGGGCTGAGTGTTTGCCGGTGGCGCGGTCGCCTGAGGAGGCAGGACGGGCTTCTTTTTCTCATGACATCCAGCGAGCAGAAGCATCCCGCAACAGAGCAACAGAGCAACGGGTTTAAGATTTTGTTTCATTGCGTTGTTACCGGCTGGTCGGACGCCGGTATCACCCTGGCCGGTTCATCCACCGCCTCATGCTCAAGCAAAGGCAATCGCAGGTCGAACGTCGTGCCCTGGCCTTCCACGCTGTGAAACTCGAGGGCGCCCTGGTGTAATTGTAATATCCGATAGGCGACAGCAAGGCCGATTCCGCTCCCACCCTTCTTGGTAGTGAAATACAGATTGAAAATTTTGTCACGAACGTCCGCGGGAATTCCGGGACCTTCATCGCGCACTGAAAGCACCGCGTTCTCACGATCGCGCCGGGCAGTTATGAATAAGCTGCCGCCTTCCGGCATGGCCTGGACGCCGTTGATCACAATGTTCAGTACCGCCTGCTTAAGCAAATCCATGTCAATGCGGACCGGCAACGGGTCCGGGGCGACCTCAAGTTGGATGCGGACCTGGCGCTGGGCGGCTTCCGGCGAAGCCAGCAGCACCACGTCATCTATCACTCTGCGCAGATCGCTTTCTGCGAGACGAGGTTCCACGGGCCGGGTGAAATCCACCAGGGTCTGCACCACGCGGTCCAGCCGCTTGATTTCGCTGCCGATTACGTCCATGTGGCGCCGCGTGTCGGGGTCCGCTTCGTGCAGTTTCTGACGCAGCACTTCGAGGTGCACCACGATGGCATTGATGGGATTCTTCACCTCGTGTGCCACACCTGAGGTTAGCCTGCCGATGGCCGCGAGCCGCCGTGAAAGCTCAATCTCATCCTCGATGCGGTGGACTGACTCCGCGTCTCGCAGCGTAAGCAAAGCGCCAATGCGTTCCCCGCGTTCTTCGATAAAGTCGAGCGCGATTTCGAGACGGTGGCCGTTTTCAGCTTCAATCTCCTCCTTGACGGCCTGCCGGTTTTCGAAAGCGTCAAGCAGGGTGTGGCCAAGCCGGGTTTCCTGGGAAAAGATCTCGGTCAGATGGCATCCCAGCATCTCGGCCCGCGGCTTGCCGATGAAATGTTCCGCCGAGGCGCTCACCAGCACGGCGCGGAAGTCGCTGGTAAAGAGCATGACGCCGTCCTGAAGGTTGGCCATCATCTGGTCAAGGTTTTCCTTCAGGGCAGAGAAGACTTCTTTGACGTCGCGCATCTGCCGTCCCAGCCGGTCAATCTTGTGGGAGACGGTGCCATATTCGTCCGAACGCGGGGAAGACGTTTCCAACGTCTCCAACTCGCCCGCGCTTATCAGATCCAGCCGGCGGCTGATCGCAGCCAACGGTCTGAGCGCCACGTTCGACAAAGCAGCGGCAAGGACCAGGCAAGCAAGGATTGCTATCCCGGAAAACAGGAGCGCGCGATTCAATGGCGCTTGCACGTCACTCTTCAGCAGGACGGTTGAAAGCCCCACGCGCACTTCGCCAAAGGGCGTCCCATTGGTGCGCACCAGAGGCACCCTGACGTCATACACGTGAGAAGGGCCGTAGATAGCTTTGAGCTGCTTCCAGGTGCCCCCCTGCACTAGCGATAAAAAATCTTCGCGCCGGTCCACAACTTTTCCGGAGAAGGATTCACCTGTGTGCAGAAGCGCGCGGCCCTGAGAGTTGGTGATTGCTGCATCGTAGATGTTAGGCGAGTAGCCGACAATCGACTCCAGCAGAGAGTTCACGCCGGCGTCGGTTTGCAGGACTTCTTCCACTGCGTTCTCCACCTGCGTGGGATCGTTCAAATCAATCCGCCGGTCGCTTAAGTCCGATTCCAAGGCGTCACGCGCCACGGAAAAGATTTCGTGCGCGATGAAGTCGCCGTCGTTGTACGCCTGCTGTATGCGCTGGTGGACAACCTCGGAGACGTAGAGAGTGGAAAGCGTGGCGACGATCGCCACCACCATGGCGGTGATGGCGAACACCAGCTTTGTTTTGAGGCGCAGACCGGGCATTGGGTGCCTTAGCTCGCGGCTTCACTGATCATGCTGGAAGCGGCGCCATACTCCTTCAGCTTATTGTGCAATGTCTTAAGGCTGATGCCCAGAATCTCCGCGGCCCGGGTCTTATTGTTGTTGGCGGATGCCAGGGTTTTCAGGATCAGCATCTTCTCGGCGTCTTCCACGGTCGTGCCTACTTGCAGGCGGATGCCATCACCATCGGACATAGCGATCTTGAGTCCCGAAGTGCCAAAGTTCGGCGGCAGATGCCGCGGTTCCACCAGCGATCCCTCGCAGACGATCACCGCGCGCTCCAGGGTGTTGCGCAGCTCGCGGACGTTGCCCGGCCAGTTGTAGGCCAGAAGCATCTGCGAGACGCTCTCACTCACAGCGCTTACCTTGCGGCCATGCTTGGCGCTCATGTCGGCCAGCAACGCTTCTATCAATTGCGGAATGTCGTCTTTATGTTCGCGTAGCGGCGGCATGTGGATGTTGAAAACGTTCAGCCTGTAGTAGAGATCGCCACGCAACTCGCCTTTGCTCACCGCTTCCTCGGGAACTTTGTTGGTTGCGGCCAGCACCCGGACATCAACCGGAGTCTCCGCTTTGCTGCCCAACCGGCGGAGCTTGCGATCTTCCAGCACGCGCAGCAGCTTGGCCTGGGTGGCGATCGGCATCTCGCCGATTTCATCCAGCAGCAGCGTGCCTTCCTCAGCCAATTCAAAGCAACCGGCACGGCGCTCCAGTGCGCCGGTAAACGCGCCTTTCTCATGTCCGAAGATTTCGCTTTCGATCAGAGTCTCGGGAATCGCGGAACAGTTGATGGCAACGAACGGCTTGCTCTTGCGTGGACTCAGATCGTGGATAGTCCGCGCGACCAGTTCTTTGCCGGTGCCGCTTTCGCCCGTGATGAGCACCGAAGCTGTGCTGGGCGCCACCATCTCCACAACGCGGAAAATCTCCTGCATGCCTTTGGAAGATCCAACCAGGCTTCCGAACACGCCAGTATCGCGCAACTTGCGCCGCGTGGCTTCCAACTCAATGGAGGTCCCGCGCTGCCGGCTGGCGTTTTGCAGTATCTGTTTCAGGCGGGCGGGATCCACCGGCTTCTCAATGAAGTCATAGGCGCCAACCTTCATGGCGTCCACCGCCAGATCAATGCTGCCCTGTGCGGTAAGAAGGATTACGGCAATCGGATGTGGTTGCTCCGCGACGTGTTGCAGCAGTTCCATGCCGGTCATGCGGGGCATCTTGAGGTCGGTGATGATAATCCCCGGCGACCACGCCGCTACTTTTTCCAGACCTTCAAGACCATCTTTAGCGGTTTCAGCCCTGTAACCCCAAGCTGTGACCAGTTCGGCCAGCCCAGAGCGCTCGTTTTCCTCGTCTTCGACGATTAATACCTTGTCCTGCGTGGCCAAAGCGTTGTCCCCTTTTCTGTGTGCGAAGTCTTTTCCAAAACAGAATGACCACTGGCTTAGATGTCAAACCGTGTAAAAAAGTCTAGTCGTTTACAAACCATTGATTCTAATGAGCTTGTGATAGCCAGTAAACGCTTCTGCTCTGAATTGCATCTCACCGCAAGATTGAGTAGTGCGTCGGGCCCGCTTCGTAATTTTCAAGAGCTGTCGTCTTACAAACGAGCAACAAATTCAAAAAAAACACAAGGAGCGTTTTGGATGAAAAATTATTGGATTGTTTTGATCGCGGGTCTGCTCTCACTCGGTGCTGCCGCGCAGACCGGGGCCGGAGCGGGCGCGTCCGCTTCAGGCAATACCTCGGTATCAGCGGGGCAATCGGGAGCCAACGCTAATGCCAACGCTGACGCGAACGCGAAAGCGGACGCCAAGCATGGAAGCAAACAGGCAAACGGCAGCGCGAGTGGCAACGGAAGCGGCTCAGCCAGCGCGTCTACAAATAGCGTGGCCTCTGCACTGGGCAGCGGAACCAACATACAAGCTGAACTGACCAAGTCACTCGACGCCAAGAAGGCGAAAGCCGGCGACGAAGTTACGGCCAAAGTCACGCAAGACGTGAGATCGAACGGCCAGGTCGTGATTCACAAAGGCTCAAGACTGATCGGGCACGTGACCGAAGCCAAAGCCCGTTCCAAGGAGGACTCAGAGTCCCGCCTGGGTTTAGCTTTTGATCGTGCAGTGCTAAAGAATGGAGAACAGGTCGCTTTGGGTGCAGCGGTCCAGGCCTTGGCGCCTCCTGCCAGTGCTGCTGCTTCCGCGGTGAACTCTGATTCGCTCGGCGTGGGCGGTGGAATGCCTGCGGGCGGGGGCGCGGCGCGCTCCGGCGAGGGTGGTGGAACGCTTGGTGGCGTCGCCGGCGGGGCAACGTCAACGGTAGGCTCGACCGTGGGCGCTGCTGGAAATACAGCGGGATCGGTGGCAAACTCGACGACTGGAAGCGTGGGTAGTACGGTTGGCGGTGCGACAGGCACTGCGGCAAACGGAGCACTCAATTCGACCAGCCACGGCGTCGTCGGGATGCAAGGCGTGAACCTGAGTTCCGCTACGTCGGGAAATGCGACGGCTTCAGTGCTCAGCTCGACCACGCAAAACGTAAAACTCGACAGCGGCACCCAGATGCTGCTGCAAGTGCAAAAGTAGTCCTTTAGTACAGCGTCTCTCGACCACAGGCCAGTGTTCCACTGGCCTGTTTATCTTTGTTTATCTTTTGTATCTATTGGCGCACAATAGTCCTGTCGAATTGTGTTTTGTTTAATCTTCTAATGCATGGTGATGTATGCCAGCTCTCAGGACCTCTCGTGCCGCCATCGTTGTTAACGTCGCTGCCGGAATCCTCGCGGCGATGACTTGCTGCGCGCAAAGCGCTCCTGCTGGGACAGATGATGTCGTTAAGTTGGATAGTGGCACCGCGCTAGTGGCTGAGCTCACCAGCGGTCTGAACACGAGGAAGGTGAAATCCGGCGCCACGGTAAAAGCCAAGGTCATCCAGGATGTGCTGGTTCACGGCGCGATCATAGTGCGCCGCGACTCAAAGCTCGTTGGACATGTCACTGAGGTCAAGGCCAGCAGCAAGGATGATCGCGAATCACGTCTGGGAATCGTGTTTGACCGAATGCTCCTGAAGGGCGGTGGTGAGGTGCAGTTTAAAGGCATCATTGACGCCGTTGCCGCGCCGCTGCCGCAGGTATCCCGTGTCGACAAGGCGAGCGAGATGCTGCCGCCATCGATGATGGGGGGCTCGCGGTCTGCCAGTACGCCGCAGCCGATCAGCAGCGGTCAAGCGACGAGCAACCCACGACAAGCCCCGGCTCCGTCTGGCACTACTTCATCTTCATCCGGCGGAATCGACACGACACGCCCGGTGCTTATTTCCAGTCAGGCTCCAACCAATGCGGCAGGCGGATTGAGTGCGGGCACTCACGGCGTCCTGGGCATGAAAGGCGTGACTTTGACCAACGGGAACTCGTCCAGCGTCACAGGCACAATTTTGCGATCCCAAAAGGACGACATCAAGCTGGAGTTTGGCACACAGGTGGTTGTCCAAGTTACCGGCGAAGGCAAGCCTTAAGGAACCGCGAACAACAGGTAATTCCCTGTTATCTTCGCGGATTCTGGTCTATCGTAACGTGGTGCCGAAAAGTCAGGCATGGCACTCTCATACTCCAGTCGTGTTTTGTCGAACATGCTTTCATTCGCGCCAATTCGGCAGCTCTTGATTGCCTGCCTTCTTGTTCCATTCGCTGTGCAGGCGCAGCAGTGGCAGACGGTGGGACCAGAGGGTGGTGACGTCCGCAGCCTCGCTGCCGATCCCCATAATTCTTCCCGAATCTTTCTCGGTACCAGCGCAGGACGCTTGTACCTTTCCAACGATGGCGGCAGGAGCTGGTCGCGGCTCGTTCATCTTGGCGCCGGGAGCGAGATGGCGCTCGATCATGTCATCATTAGTTCCACTGATTCCAATGTGATCTATGCAGCCGCCTGGAATGTCCAATCGCCGCACAACGATGGCGACCTGTTTCGCAGCCGCGACGGCGGCAAGACCTGGGAGACGCTTTCCGGCATGCACGGAAAATCCATCCGCGCTTTGGCGCTGGCTCCATCGGATGCGCGAATTCTCGTGGCTGGCGCGTTGGACGGCGTGTTCCGCAGTCGCGACAGAGGAGACCACTGGGAACGCATTTCACCGGCAAATCATGCAGAGATCAAGAACATCGAATCGTTGGCCATTGACCCTGTCGATCCGGCCGTGATCTACGCCGGTACGTGGCATCTGCCGTGGAAGACCGAGGACGGCGGCAAGACCTGGCGCAGCATCAAGACCGGCGTGATTGACGACTCAGATGTTTTTTCCATTGTGGTTGATTATGCACATCCATCCATCGTGTACATGAGTGCTTGCTCGGGAATTTACAAAAGCACCAACAGCGGACAGCTCTTCCGCAAAGTGCAGGGCATTCCATATTCCGCGCGGCGCACCCGCGCACTGCAGATCGATCCGGCCACACCGGGCACGCTCTATGCCGGGACCACGGAAGGCCTGTGGAAGTCCTCTGATGGCGGAAGCACGTGGAAGCGGCTGACCTCCGCCAACGTGATTGTGAATGCCGTGCTCGTGGATTCCCGGGCGCCGTCGCGCGTGCTGCTGGCTACAGACCGCGGTGGCGTGCTGGCGAGTGACGATGGCGGCGCGAGTTTCACCGCATCGAACCGGGGCTTCACTCATCGGCAAGTTGCGTCTCTGCTGGTGGATGAAACTGATCCTTCAGTGATGTATGCAGGCGTCCTGAACGACAAAGAATTCGGCGGAGTGTTTATCTCGCGCGATGCCGGCATAACTTGGACGCAGATGAGCGATGGCTTGCAGGGAAGAGACGTCTTCGTTTTGAAGCAATCCGAGCAGGGCACCGTGCTGGCCGGAACCAACAGCGGTATCTTCGAGTGGCAGCCGGGGAAAAGCCAGTGGCGGACACTGAATGTTTTTCTCCCCGCCACGGGCCAGGAACCTGCCGGCGAACTAACTGCCGCTGTTCGTGGACTGGAATTCTTCGACGGCAAATTGTACGCTGCGAGCTCAATAGGCTTGCTTGTCAGCCCGGATTCTGGGCAGTCATGGCGCAGAGTTGGTCCCGAGATTCCCGACCTGATCAGTTTGTACTCAGACGGACGCGCGCTGGTAGCGGTAAGCCGGCACGGAATAGTGGCATCCATGAACGGTGGAGAAGGCTGGTTTGCGCCTGGGCGTCCGCAGTCGGTATCTGTAATCAATTCGGCGTTTGTGGATGGCCGTGGAGCCATCTGGCTGGCAACGCATGAGGGAGCGTTCCGCAGCGTGGATGGCGGCGAGTCCTGGCTGCGGATTACGTCGTTGCCTGCCGTCAGTTTCAGCGCCATCCAACCGGATCCTCAGACCCGTTACATCCTTGCCGTGGCTGCGGAATCAGGCACTATCTTTGCGACCCCTAACAACGGACGCAGCTGGGAATCGGTCAAACTCGGCCTGCCAGTCCACGAGCTGCGCTTTGCCAGAGGGCGATTCGTTGCTGCAACCGCTTTCGATGGCGTAGTGGTCCAAATTACCGCCAGCGAGGCACTTGTTGATGCCCGATCAGGAAGCCAGTAGCGTAAAAAATACATATTCCAGAGCTGCTGACGTGTTCCTAAGTCATTGAAATAAAGGGATATCCACGATTGGCATCCCCGTTGCAGCCTGATTGAGCACGCATGTGTTCCCAATGTAGGAGGAATCTATGAGGCCCTGCCTTGCTAAACAGCTCCTCACACTCATTGCCGTTCCAGCGCTACGGCCGAACCAGGCCAAAGCTTTGCAGCGGTGCTTGACCAACCCCTTGTGATTGAAGGGAAGACGGTGGCTCCTGAGGGCGCTCCAGTAACCGGACGCGTGCTCGCAGCGCGGCAATCCGGGCATCTGCATAACGCCGGATACCTCCGCGTGACGCTATCGTCCATAGCGATCAACGGCAAGCCTGTTCCGTTGCAGACAAAGAGCATCTTCATACAAGGACGCGGCTACAAGAAGCGCAATTTCGCTTACATCGGTGGCGGTGCCGGAGGTGGCGCACTGCTCGGCGCGCTGGTCGGTGGTGGCAAAGGCGCGCTCATAGGCTCGGCCATCGGCGCAGGCGGCGGCACCACGGCTGCGTACGTCACAGGTAAGAAAGAAGTCGGCTTCGCCGCGGAACGCCGCCTTGGCTTCCGGTTGGCGCAGCCGCTGAACATAACTTAGAACTTTCAGCGCTAAGATTCGTCTGATTGGGCAATAAGGTGAACGAAAACGAAGGAGCCGCTTCCTCGGCTCCTTTCTGACGCGGACGCAGTTCGAAATGCGTTCGGCGGCCTGGCTCCTGCGGGTCTATTTGCGAATTGCTATCTGTTTGCGACGCGTGATATTTTAAGAAGACATTCAATCGGCTGCTCCGTCAGCGGAGAGCCAGTTGTTCACTCCTCAGTAGCTCAATGGCAGAGCATCCGGCTGTTAACCGGAGGGTTGTAGGTTCGAGTCCTACCTGAGGAGCCATTCTTTTTCAGTGCCTTACTGAATAAATTCACTTCCTGCCTCCGCGGACTTTGGGGACTCCTTGAGGGACTCCGAGGGAATTCTCCAGGCGAGACCGCCGAGTCCAAGGAAGGCCACAAATGAGAGCGGGTGATTCCAGATCAGGCTCAATCCTTCGACAATCAGGCCCACGATGATCAGGATGCCCGAGAGCCTCAGTCGCCGCGAGATGAACCCGTTCCTTTTCTTCGGAGTTGCTGCTGTTTCAGTCATGGTTGCGGCTTCCAATACTTCACGTGGTCGAGCTGAGAAACGTTGTGTACGGTGTCATGGCATCCTGAAGAAGTGCAGGACAGCTTGTTGCTCTTGATGTCGGCCATGGTTTGCGGATCGGCGGTATGGACCACGCCCTCCTCGAAGCGGCGTGAGCCCAAGTGACAATGCAGGCACTCGCGATTGTTAAACGGAGTATAAAGTTTGATCGGGTGCTCGGGCTTGCCCAGATATTGCGCATAAATATGATGTAGACCCCGCAGCTTGGCTTTGATTCCTCCGGTATACAGCGTGTAATCCGTGTGGCAGGTGTAGCAGGCCTCGTCGCGCGGCACACGATTGTTCTGGAAATGGGCCGCGGGAATATAGCTGGGATTGTCCACATAGAGACTCTTGCCGTAATCGTTCATGATGTGGCAGGAGAGACAGAAGGAAGTTTGCTTCGACCGTTCATAGTGATTTTCGAAGCCGAGCATACCGACGAACACCGGCAGTATAAACATTCCCAGAAACGCGAGTATCTTGCCGCCCCGGGCCACGGTAATTTCTGGCCGGGTGACAATCACGCCGATGAACACCGCCGTAATCGCCAGCAATGTCAGCACTGCCACAGTCGGCATAGTACCCCTCTCAACGACTCGGTAAACCTCTACTTCAACGAACGGATGTACTTGATCAATACTTTGATTTGGTCGTCTGTGAGCTTCTTGTCGTAAGCGGGCATCTTCTCTTTGCCCTTCTTGCTGATGTCAAACAATTCGGTGTCCGACATCTTGGCTACTTCCGGCGAATGGAAGTCTTTAGTACCGAGCTTCTTCCCTGCCGGAGTATCACCTTTGCCATCCGGGCCATGGCACACTTGGCATTTGGATTTATACAGCGCCGCCGGGTCGTCCTGAGCGAAAGCGCATGTAGCTGCGCCGAAGGCCAGAGCGACGGCCAGAATGACGGCCCCTGAATGAATCAGTTTCATATTGCCTCCTTGATAGTGTGGCTGCTCTCCTACATCGTGTACCGGATTGACATCGTAAACACGTTGCCTCTGAAGCTGCGAGGCAATGTTGGTCCGGGATTAGAGTTCTCATTGTAGTCGTAATAATTCCAGCCCGTTTTGTATGTCAGGTTCTTGGAAAGCTCAATGGCCAATGTGGCCAGCGGCAGATGATAGTTGTAGCTCAACGGTCCGGTAGGAGCATTGGGGTTCAGAATCAGTGTATTTCCTGAAGTGCTCGTAATCGTATATCCCACTCCGCCAGTCACGCGCTTGAACGGTTTGGCATAAGCAGAGATCGAACCGTTGTGCGAGAGTTCGCTATATACCGACAGCCCCGACAGGAACGGCGCACCGCAGGTCAGAGATCCGGGGGGAGCCGGTGTCGCCACAAAGCAGATGTTGGTCTGCGAGAAGATGTCGTTGTATCCATAGAACATATCAAGTCCCCAGCGGCCTTCCGGCGGCGCCACCGTGCCGTTGAAAGCATAGCTGCGGTTGTGCTGCAGGTTACCTATGTCAGCCGTGGTATTCCGGTTTTCATGGATGTTGAGGGCACTCCCAAGACTGAACCACTGTTTTGGATCGTGATAAGTGGCCCGAAGCCTGTAGGCCTGTAAATGGCGCGGACTGATGCGCGTATAGCTATTGTCCGCGGAGAAGAACTCGGTATCGAAGCTGATGCGGAACGCGTCTACGGGACGCGCGGAGAAGCCGATCAACGCGGAATGACCGTGGATGGGAACAAACACGTTCCCGGCGGTGGCGGGCGATGCAGTGGCACTGGGCAACAAGATAATAGTGCAGGCTGCGGTCGTCGGACATCCGCGAGTATTGGCTAGTGTCGGGAAAATAGTTTCTATCTGCGTCGCGGCAAAATTGTGCGTGATCTCGCGGTTCTCGTAGCGGTACCCGATATGCGCGGTGATTCGCTTTGTGAAATCGTATTCCGCTTCAATCGTGTTGATTTTTTGGTCCTGCCGGAGAAAGTCCGCAAAGTTTTCCTGGTTAATATCCGGGCCGGAGCTCGCCGAGTGCTGCGGGCATGTCGCGGCCGTGAAGGGCGGCGGACACGTGGCGGCACTGAACGCGTTCGGATTCGACAGTAGTGTCGCCCCAAAAAGAGTGGTGGTGAGCAAGCTGTAGGCACCGGGAATGCGGAAGTTGTCGTAGCGGAAGGTATCCACCAGCCGCAACTTCTCCGTCAGGCGGATCGTGACGCCAAAGTCGGCGCTGAGCGAGAGCCGGTGATTGACCGATGTGGCCAGTTCATTTTGGACACGCGCGCGGGTGCGCGTTTCCAGGCCTGTGAACAACTGCTGGAATGCCGGCAGATCGCTCTCCGCGTCGGAGTAGTTGACTCTGCCGGAAAAATCCACACGGTGGAAATAATTGCTTTGAAAGCTCAGTTGTTCGGTCGGGAACGAACTGCGGACGCGGTCGGCACGGTTGAAGCTGAAGTATCCATTGCAGGCCGGGTTTACAAAACCCGTGCCCAGCACCGGCGTGGCACATGGCTGACCGGCAGGCGTGTTGAAGGATACTCCCAGATTCACCGGAATGCCGCCGGCCAACGTGAAGCCCGGCAGGCCAAACCCGCTAAGCGCTGCGCTGGTGTCACCTTTAAAGTACGTATAGAACTGGTCGTAGTTGACGCTGGTGCGGGGAATGAAGCGGAATGAAACTCCGAAAGAATAATTGTCCGTGGTATTGAGCGTGGGCTGGTTTAGCAGCGCCTCAGTTCCCTGATGGAAAGTGGAGAATGACGTACCTTCGTTGACCACTCTGGACCAGCCCGCGTGGAACCTTACTTTCGCTAGGGGAAAGAGGCTGAGATTCACGTCGCTCATTCTGCGTGTCAGCAGGAATTCATGGGGTGAATCCAAAATCGGAACGTTGGGATTAGAGGTGGGAGGATTCAGCGGGTTCGCCAGCAGATTATAGTCAAATATATTCTGGTCGCGGCGGAAGCTCGCATTCAAGTTGTAGAGTGTGCCTTTGAGCACGCGCAACTGGCTGAGATTATTTGGGTCTCCGCCGTATCCGAAGTTGCTGAGCGAGAGATCATCAAAGAGCAGCCCGGTGTGCGTGGGCGAATGGACGTTCAGGGTATATTCCAGCAGCCGGGGCCCGGTCCCAAGATTCACAAAGGTGTCCCAAACTCCCCGGTTGCCGGAAAAGTCGGAGACGCGTCCGCCGAATTCGGCCGACTGCCTGATCTCATATGGACCCACCGTCTCTCCGGGATTCAACTGCGTGGGGTCCCACGAAACGGGAAGATCGTTCGACTTTCGAGCCGAATCTACGGCGACTCCGGCGGCCACAGGCTGGTTCTCCGCAGCTTTCGTGTCCTTCTTGTCCTTGTCACTTGGCGTCTGCGCGAACAGTGACGCGGCCAGCAAGCACGCTCCCGCCAGCAGGAGGGGCCTTAGCCCGGATACGATTTTAGAAACTCTCTGATGATCAGCCATTTTTATGACCTCCGCCTACGGTTGAAAGAGGAAACGATTGGTATTGGATCCGTGTACCGCCGTGTGACACAGTGTGCAGGACTGGTACTTCTGCGCCTGGTTATGGAACGATGGAATTGCCGGAGCCGCGGAATCAACCGTCAGCGTATGGCATTCAAGACAAAGCAGGTTCACGTTGCTGCGCTTCAGCAACCGCGGATTCGACGAACCGTGCGGAGTGTGGCAAGCCACGCAACCTTCCACTTTCACCGGCGCGTGCTCGAAAGCGAATGGCCCGGCCTTGTCAGTGTGGCAACTAAAGCAAACCATGTCCTGCGCGGCCGTCGAGCGCAACTGGTGGGTGAGGAAGCCGCCGTGCGGATTGTGACAATTCGCGCAGGTGATCAGCCCTTCATTCACCTTGTGATGAAAGGGTTTGGAAAAATCCGGTTTCACTTCCAGGTGGCACGTGTAGCAAAGCGTTGGCTGCGATGCTCTCAACAACTTGCGTTCCACCTTGGGAGAGTGGATGGAGTGGCAGTCAACGCACCCAACATTGTTTTTCAAATGCTCGGAACGCAGGAAGTTGGCGTGCTCTTCGCCAAATTCGTGGCAGCTCAGGCACCGCTTGGAAGATTCTTCCCGGGAAAGTTTGGGAAGACGGATGATCTTGGCCGGGTCGCCTGATTCCGCATGGTCTTTTCCGGGCCCGTGGCAAGCCTCGCACCCCTGCCACTGCGGTCCCTGATGCTTGGCCAGCGTCGTCTTCCAGTGCGGGCCTCTGTCGAAACTCTTGCCCATGTCTTCATGACAGGTTTTGCACGCGTCGGACCCAACGTATTGAGAAGGATCTACCTTATGGTAGTCGGCGTCTTGTGGCGCGACATTCTCGGCAGGAGCTTTCTTTTTGGCATTTTGTGGATCGCCACTCTTGGTTTTATCATTCGCGGCTTTTCCTGGCTGGCTCGGCGATGTCGCCAGTGCCATTCCGAGAAAAACAAACATCACCACGATGGCTACTGCCCAGTACTTGTTACCTTTTGTAGTTGGCATCAGCGGCGCCTCGCACTTTGGGTTTTAACAAAGGATATTGTCCAAGAGGACGCAGAATCAGGGCTGTGATGCACATCACATATGCGAAAAACTTTTGGAGCGCATCAACCCGTCGGCGTCTTTAGCCTAGAAACTAGTGGTCCTTTGGATAATCTGAAAAACATAGTCGCGTGGCCGTTTTCCGTTGCAACAGAAATATTTCTCGAGTTGACCACTGCATGCTTTCTATTAAGAACTTCTCATCAACACGCGGATGGGCTGACCACATCCCGTTAGTTCACTCCGTGGAGTGTTACACGACAACTAAGTGGATTGCCCTGACTCGTAGACCAAATTCTTCGCCTGGACAAGAGATGGATCGGCGTTCTAAATCGAAGATGGTGCGATGTGCGTCGCACCATTCAAGGGTGGCGTCCTACCGCAATCATCAACCGGCCGCAGGCATATAAGGGCAGAAGGGATCGCTTTCCAGCACATTGCCGCTATAGGCAAAAGCGCGGGCGCGCGAGCCGCCACAAGGTTCACGATATTCGCACTCGCCGCATTTGCCCTGAAGCTGGCTGGAATCGTGTAACGAGCGGAAGAGATCCGAATTGCGGTAGATGTCCGAAACCTTTCCGGTCCTCACGTTTCCCGCGGATAGCGGGAGGAACCCGGCCGGACATACATCGCCAGTATTGGAAACAAACATGACCCCATGGCCGTCGCGAATTCCAAGGCCGTTGTAGACCGACATGCGGTGAAGCGCATCCGGAGAGACATTCTGTCCGCGCATGCGGGTCAGGGCCACGCGCCGATAGTGAGGCGCCTCGGTGGTTTTTACGGCGAATGGAGCCTTTCTTGCAATGTCAAAGACCCAATTCATTACATCGTCGCTTTGCGCAGCCGGAATCTCCTGCAGCATTTTGCCGCGTCCAACCGCGATCAAGAAAAAGAGACTCCATCGCATTACCGTCAAGGTCTTCAGCAGTTCGTAAATCCCTTCAAGGTCATCCACAGTCTGCTCCGCGACCAGCGTATTGACCTGGATAGGTAGCTTGACCGCCGCAGCCGCACGAGCCGCACGCATGGTCCATTCAAAGCAACCCGTAACGCCGCGTATAGCCTCGTGCCGGAGAGCAATGGAGCCATCCAGACTCAGGCCCATACTCTGGATTCCATGCGCTTTCAGCCTGGCAATCACTTCGGCGGTGAGCGCCTCAGTCGCACTGGGCGTAATCGAAACCTGCAGGCCGAGAGCCTGGGCTTCATCAATCAGCTCGTAGAGGTCGGACCTCTGGAGAGGATCGCCGCCAGTGAGGATCAAATGCGGCAAGGGTTCGCCAAAGCTCGCGATCTGCCGCAACAATTCCCTGCTCTCCTCGTGCGTTAGTTCGTTGGGATGGCACTTCGGCATGGCCTCCGCCCGGCAGTGGCGGCATGCCAGAGCGCACGCCTGTGTCATTTCCCAGTAGACAATGAGTGGCGTTTGAGCATAGTTACGTGCAACGGCGTGGGCCTTTCGCACGATAACGCTGGCTGCTGTATTCATAAATCTCTCCGAACCACACAAACTTATTTGTTGAACGCTGCTGCGCACTTCTAAAAACCAAGATTAAGCGCCCTGATCGTCCTGAGATGTGACGAAGGTCACAGCGCTCGATCCAGTCATAACCTGGCGGAGGCTCTGGCACCAGAGAATCAAGGATCTTCTCGCCGGCCAGGGTCAGTAGAAGCAACTGACAGTTCTGCCTGCACCTCTCTGACTCCATCGGTTTGCCAAACAAGCTGGGTAGCCCAATTGCGGTCTTTTTCGGTCCGCACGATTCCTGTCACTACGACAGCGCCATTGTGGACGGCGATCTTGACATCGCCATAACCGGCGTCCCTCAAAGTCGCGCTAAGCCGATGTAAGAGAACTTCATCTGCAACCGGAGGAGGAAAGAGAGCAATCTGATTGCGTACTCCCGCCACGTGAGCGATGTGCCGGATCTTATTTTCGAGCGCTGAGCGTGAGCTCTCCAGCTCGACTTTGCCAGTCAGCGTTACGATTCCATCTTCTACCTCCGCATGAACGTCCTTGTATTCACTTCGGCTTTTTATAATCCGAACCGTCGCACGCAGAATTGCCTGATCCTGTTTAGCTCCTGGGATTCCGTAGAACACGTTGGCCAATACCAGCAGAAAGCACAATATATATGGAGTTTTTTTCATCGCTTTCAACCGGCTTTAGCTTCTTACTTAAATCACGGCTTTGACAGTGACGAGCATCACACCAGAGCTTTGTGGCGTGACCAGGCTCACAGCCAGCGACGAAGAATCCCGACTATGTTTATTGGTTAGTGCCAATGAGAGTTTATGCTGAACTCCACAAAGGAACGTGCGCCCGCGGAGATGGACATGGCGGCCAGCCTCCCTGCTCCCTCCAATAAATGGCTCAAGGAGTACGGCAAGGATGCGCCGATCGCATTGTTCACCTGTGCGGCGGTGCTTGCGCATTTGTTCTTGCGCTATGTCTGGCCTGTTGGCTTCTACGACGTGCTGCCTCTCTATCTGGCTTTGCTGGCCGGCGGAGTTCCTCTGCTGATCGGACTGGGACGGCAGCTTTTGAAAGTGGAATTCGGCTCAGATTGGCTTGCCGGGTTTTCCATTGTCACTGCAACTCTGCTGCATGAATATCTGGTCGCGTGCATCGTGGTGCTGATGCTGTCCGGCGGAACAGCACTGGAGCAATACGCAACGCGCAGGGCATCGTCGGCCTTGCGAGCACTGGCCCGGAGAATGCCTACGTTTGCTCACCGCCAGAGCGACACCGGCTGGACGGTCGTTGACGTCCAAGACGTCGCTATCGGCGATGTGCTGGCAATCTTTCCTCACGAGATTTGTCCCGTGGATGGAGAAGTCATTGAAGGCCACGGTGAGATGGACGAGTCCTATCTCACGGGCGAACCTTTTGCGATAGCCAAGGCGCCCGGATCCCAGGTCCTCTCCGGCGCCATAAATCGCGATACTGCGGTGACGATCCGGGCCACGCGATTGCCCGTGGATTCACGCTATGCCCGCATCTTGAAGGTAGTGGAAGCGGCGGAGCAAAATCGTCCGCGGATGCGCCGCATCGCCGACCGGATGGGCGCATGGTACACGCCAATCGCCCTCCTGATTGGCATTGCAGGCTGGCTTATAAGCGGAAGCGCGGAACGCTTTCTCGCCGTGGTTGTGATTGCCACTCCCTGCCCGCTTTTAATTGGCATCCCGGTCGCGATCATCGGAGGCATCTCGCTGGCAGCAAGACAGGGTGTGATCATTAAGAATCCCAAGATTCTTGAACAGATCGACTCCTGCCAGACCTTCTTCTTTGACAAGACTGGCACACTGACTTACGGACGCCCCGCACTGACTGACATCTCTTGCCCCGGCGGATTCCCCGAAAAAGAAATTCTCAGGTACGCGGCAAGCCTCGAACAGTACTCCAGACACCCGCTGTCACAGGCCATTGTGGATGCAGCTGCCGCAAGACATCTCGGTCTTCTTGTTCCAAAGGACGTCAATGAAAAACCTGGAGCCGGACTCTCCGGGACCATTGAAGGCCATCAGGTCCACATCACTGGCAGAAGCCAGGCCAACTCGAATCACCTGATTTCCGACCACGAATTGCCGTCGTCCACCTCTGGGCTGGAGTGTCTTGTCTTTCTGGATGGCCGGTTCGCGGCGCTGCTCCGCTTTCACGATGAGCCGCGCGCCGAAAGCAGCTCGTTTGTTCGTCACCTCAAACCGCACCATCGCGCCAGACAGGTCATCCTGCTTTCTGGCGACCAGCAAAAGGAGGTTGAGCATCTGGCGCACATTGTCGGAATCGAAGACATTTATTCCGGCGCTGCTCCGGAAGAAAAGCTGAAGCTAGTCAGCGCGGAAACGGCGCGCCACAAGACGCTGTTTGTGGGGGACGGCATCAACGACGCGCCGGCCATGCTCGCGGCCACGACCAGCATCGCCCTCGGCGGTCGCAACAGCGATGTCACGGCTGAAGCCGCGGATGCCGTGGTGATGGACTCGTCACTGCGCAAAGTGGATGAGCTGATGCACATAGCTCGCCGGACCCGCTCGATTGCGCTCCAGACAGCAGTTGGAGGAATGGTCTTGAGCGGCATCGGAATGTTGTTAGCCGTGACCGGTTGGCTGCCCCCGCTCACCGGCGCCATCGCACAGGAAGTCATCGATCTCGGGGCCGTACTCAATGCACTGCGGGTCGCCCTGGGTAAGATCGAGTTGAGCGACTTCTAAGATGACCCTGAAGAACGGCGGTTGGGTTTCGCGGAGCGGCATAAAAAGAGCATTACCGATTACGCGGTCCTCAATTCTGGCCCGGGATGGCGTGGAACCAAGTTCGTCGCACCATTCAATTCAACTTCCAGACTCAAATAGCTTGCGCACTCGCCGCAGAGCCAGAAAAATTCCACTTTGGACTCAGTCATTGGCTCCACGTGACGCCGCACAGCGACCAATTGTCCTTCGCCGAAATATAAGAATTGGGCTCCGCAGGCCGGATTCGCACATTCGGAAACCATGGTCTTTACTCCTGTTTCGATACCCTTGATTTCAATCCCAAAGGGTTTCTCGGGATGTGATCGTCATCACACTCTGGTTCCGCCAGCTCGGTCGCTGGCCGCTCAGCACGCCGGCTAGCCTTCCACGTCATACCCACAGAGTGACCCACGTCACAGCCCTTTGACCGGAGGTATTGCGATGATGAGCATGGCGCGGAGGGCTCTATGGCACATAACCGAGTCGCTGAAAAAATCGGCCTTTTCAGCCAAAAAGATCGTCGACTCTTCCACGATTGGCTCCGCGCCGCTTCTCAGACCTTGACGGAAAAGATCTTGAGGAAAAGGAGGCAACTGCCATGAAAACCCTGGAACGCTCCACCGCGATTTCCTTCAAGAACATTTTGTTTTTGACTGACTTCACATCCGCATCAAGCGCTGCATTCAACTATGCAGTAGCGGTAGCCCGTCATTTTGACGCCCGGCTCTATCCGGCGCACGCCGTCATTCCTTACATACCCACCGAACTGGATGCCCCGATCATGCGCGACATCCTGACCAACATGGAGTCCGACAAGCGGGCACAGCTAATCGAACTCGCCAAGAGCACGGGCGTGCCGAACACAGTGCTTGTAACTCAAAAAGATGTTGAAACTGCAGTGCCCCAGTGGATCAAAGAGCACGGCATCGACCTTATCGTTATGGGAACACATGGAAGACGGGGCATCGACCGGCTCTTTCTCGGGTCCAACGCGGAAGCCGTGGTCCGTACCGCGTCATGTCCTGTGCTCACAGTTGGACCGGGCGTCGTCTTGCAGCCACTCCGGGGATTGGAGATCAAGAGAGTCCTGTTCGCAACCAGTTTGTCGAAGGCGCAAGACTCGGCCGCTACCTATGCTGTCTCTTTTGCGCAGGAGCGTGGCGCCGATTTGACGGTGCTCCACGCGCTGCCCACTCCGGCGGAGACCCAGGAAGACTGGAACATCCTGGCGGAATTCGCTCGCGACAAGATTAAGGAGTTGTTCCCACTGGACGACAAGTGGCCGGTTAAGGCCGAGTTCTGCGTGGAACCCGGTGATCCTTCGGCCAGAATCCTGGAGTACGCGACCAAGCTGCGCCCTGGGTTGATCGTTCTGGGGCTCGCAAACAAAACCAAGAGCAGCACCCATTTTCGCAGAGGAGTGGCCTACAAAGTCATCAGCTCAGCCCCCTGCGCGGTGTTGACAGTGCACTAGCTTGAATGAACGCAAGGGCGTCTCACGATGATTCTTTGCTGCGCACGAAGGAGGTCTTATGAACGGACGCAAGCTCACTAGCGCGATCCTTATTGGCTTTGGCACTGCGGCAGCCACCGCTTACTTTGCGCATCCTAAACACGGGCGCAAGCGGCGGGAAGCCCTCGCCAGCGGCACGAAGAAACTCATAAGAAAGGCCGCGCACGCTGGAGAAAAATCGCTTCGTGACGGCCAAAATCGTCTGGCCGGACTCGCAGCACAATTCTTGCCTGACCCGAATATGGAAACGCCGTCGGACCGAGTGGTTGAGGAGCGTATACGCTCGCGCATGGGCCGCGTATCGTCCAACGCTCGCAAAATCCACGTGCTCTGCGACCATGGAACGGTAACTCTCTGGGGCACGTCTCCGGAGGAAGAACTTAACGCCGTAGTCCGGGTGGCAGAGGCCACTCACGGAGTCACGGAAGTGCTCAATCACATTGAGGTTGGCCCGGCGGAGGAAATCGCATTGCCAGACTTGGTGAAGGATGCGAGAAACGAGATCCGATTGGACTGGAGCCCATCAAAACGGCTGCTGGTTGGAACAACCGGAGCGGCCCTGGCCATCTATGGATGGAAACGTAATGACATGATTGGCAAGGCGCTGTCTCTGCTTGGAACAGGACTCGCGGCACGCAGCACCATGCAGAACCACCTAAGAGCTTCTCTCGCAATTGGCAAATCAAGCCCTGGGTTTGAAATCGAGAGGACGATCAGAATCAACGCTCCGATTTCCGATCTTTATGACTTCTGGGCAAATCCAGAAAACTATCCCAAAGCTTTCTCCCATGTGGCCAGGATCGAGCGTCTGGGAGAAAACCTATACCGCTGGACCGTCAACGGACCCGGCGGAATACCCATCGGGTGGGAGGGTGTGATCACCCGGACCATTCCCAATACGCTGGTCGAATGGAAGAGCCTGCCGGGTTCTCCCATTGCAAACTTCGGCGTGGTCCACTTTGATCCGCATTACGACGCCAGTACTCGGGTCCACGTGCGCATGTTTTACCGGCCACCGGCTGGGATCCTGGGACGGTTCTTCGCGGAACTGCTCGGCGCTGATGCGAACCAGATTCTGGACCAGGACCTGAAACACCTGAAGCATATGTTTGAAAAGAACGAGTTCCCGAATGAGCAGAAGAAAAGCAAGGTTGAGGAAGCAGAGCTGCTGAAGACTGCAACTACTTAGCCCGCCATCTCGGCGAGATTGAAATCTGATGAATACCGGCGCTGTGCTGCTCCCATCAACACAGTGCCGGCTGATTCCTTTCTTTATAGAGCCGCGCATTTAAACTACAATTTCGGGAAATGGCAAAAAGCACAGAGGGTCTGGGCGCTCGCGAGGGTGCGGAAAAAGAGCTTGCCGAGGCACGCCGGATTCTTGCTTCCATCGTCGAATTATCTGACGATGCCATCATCAGCACCACTCTGGATGGCGTGATCACCAGTTGGAACCGGAGCGCGGAGCGCATTTTCGGCTACGCAGCAAAAGAGATGATCGGCCGTCCGGTGTCATTGCTCTACGTGCCCGAAGACCATAACGAATTCGAAATCCTGAAGCGTATTCGCGACGGCGAGCGGGTTGACCACTATGAAACCGTGCGCCGTCATAAGAACGGTCAAGTCGTGTCGGTATCGCTTACGGTCTCACCTATACGTGACGAAGCCGGCCAGGTAGTGGGCTCTTCCAAAATCGCACGTGACATCACCGAAACAAAACACCTCCGGGCGCAAGGGCATTTGGCGCGGGCTGAAGGCCGGGCTGAGAGCCGGTTTCGCAAACTTCTGGAGGCGGCGCCGGATGCCATCCTGGAAGTGGACGCCGCTGGACGAATTGTTCTGCTCAATCAGACGGCGGAGAGGATGTTCGGTTACAGCCGCGAGGAGCTGCTTGGCCTGAATGTGGAAACGCTCGTGCCGTCTACCATGCGCGGTGGCCACGACCGCCATCGCGCGTCGTACACCGCCAATCCTCAGACTCGCCCTATGGGAACAGGCCTGGAACTCAAGGCACAAAGAAAAGATGGCACGCTGTTTCCTGTAGAGATCAGCCTGAGCCCCAACCCCACAGATGAGGGCTTGCGCGTGATCGCGCTGGTCCGCGATACAAGCGAACGCAAGCAGGCCGAAGACCGCCTGCGCGCTGTGCGCGAACAATACACCGCCGAGCTTTCGGCCAAAAATGAGCAACTGGAGGCGCGGAATCGCGAGGTCGAGAAAGCCAATCGCCTCAAGAGTGAATTTCTGGCCAGCATGAGCCACGAACTGCGAACTCCGCTGCATACGATTCTTGGCTTCTCTGAGCTGCTGGCCGAGGAAGCCGAAGGCCCGCTCAACGCAAAGCAGAAGCGGTTTTTGGGACACGTGCTTCAGGATTCACGCCATCTTTTGGAGCTCATCAATGAAGTGCTGGACCTCAGCAAAATCGAATCAGGACGGCTTGAGTTGCAGCTGGAGCCTTTCGATTTTTCCGATTGCGTCGAGGAAGTCGTCGCTGCAATCCGAAACCAGAGCGAGGCGAAACGCATCCGGCTTGAGAACAGAAACATTTATCGCGGGCCGCTCAACGCCGACAGGTTACGCGTCAAGGAGGTCCTCTACAATCTCCTGAGCAACGCCATCAAATTTACTGAAATCGACGGATCTGTATGGGTGGAGTCGCTTGCACAGAATGGGTTTCTACAGATCACGGTGGGTGACACCGGAATCGGAATCGTTCCGGAAGAGCAAGAAGCGGTTTTTGAAAAGTTTTACCAGGTTGCGGACACGCATGGCATGCGTGCTGGAACCGGGCTGGGCCTCTCCATCACCAAAAGTCTTATCGAGCTCCATGGCGGCACGATCTGGGTCGAGAGCCAACTGGCGCAGGGCAGCCGGTTCATCTTCACGTTGCCTTTGGGGCCAAATGTTGCCTGAGGCTTTCTACCGCGAGAGAATGCGATGAAGAGAATTTTGGTGGTTGAGGACAAGGCGACCAGCCGCGAGTTGTTACGTGCCGTGCTGGAACGACAAGGATATCTTGTCCTCGAAGCGGCCAACGGCCAGGAGGGGCTACAGAGAATTCAACAAGAGTCGCCGGATTTAGTTCTCCTGGACCTGCAAATCCCGGCTCCCAACGGCTATGAAGTGCTCAAGCAAATCCGCGGCGACCGCAGGCTTGCGGGCCTTCCAGTCGTGGCTTTGACGGCCAGCGCCATGCAAGGAGACCGCGAAAGAGCGCTAGCTGCCGGATTCACCGGCTACATTGCCAAGCCAGTGGCGCTCTCCCACCTTCGGGATGAAGTCAGTCGTCTCCTCGGGCCGCGAAACTGACCTGTCACAATAGTCCATATTTTTTCATCTTGTAGCGCAAGGCATCGCGCCCAATGCGCAGTTGACGGGCCGCCTCGGATTGATTGCCGCCTGCCTTACTCAAAGCGCCGGTCAGCAGGTTCTTCTCATGTTCGTCAAGAGACAAACCTGATTTCTCCGGCGGACTCGAAGTCTCTTGATAGGCCGCAGGCAATGGGCCATCCGTCGTGCTCGCAATAGTGGCGTGAGAATGCAGCAGGCTTTCCGGCAAATCAGCGATATCGATTACCGCACCCATGGCCATCATGCACGCGTGTCCGATCACATTTTCCAGCTCGCGCACGTTCCCCGGCCACGAGTGGCGCGCCAGCACAATTTGAGCACGCTGGGTAAGACCCTGAATGTCTTTGCCGTACTGCGTCGCAAATTTCTTCACGAAGTGGTGCGTGAGCAGGGGCAGATCTTCCATTCGCTCGGCCAGAGCCGGAACATAGACTTCTATCATGGAAAGCCGGTAGTACAGGTCCTCGCGGAATTGTTTCCCGTCCATTGCCTTTCGCAGGTCTTTGTTGGTAGCGGCGATAATGCGGATATCGATTCTTCGCGGAGTGAGCGAGCCTATGCGCTGGACTTCCTGGTTCTGCAGGACCCGCAACAGTTTGGCCTGGGTGCCGAGCGGCATGTCGCCTATCTCGTCAAGAAACAGCGTGCCCTCATGCGCGTGTTCAGAGAGGCCAATCTTGTCCCGATCGGCTCCGGTGAACGCTCCTTTCACATGGCCGAAGAGTTCACTTTCGAAAAGCGTTTCCACGACGGCCGAGCAATTCAGCACCACGAACCTGCCTTTGGCCGGGCTCAGCTTATGCAGGGCCTGGGCGACCAGGTCTTTTCCCGCACCAGTCTGGCCGGTAATCAGGGCCGCACGATAGTGCGGAGCAATGCGCCGGACCCTTGAAAACATCTGCCACATCTGGGGGCTGCGCCCAATGATTCCTTCAAATTGCGCGGTATGCAGCAGTTCGTCGTCAACGTCCATGATCTGCTGCCGCTTCAGAGCGGTATCGATCAGCCGTCCGACTCGTTCACGGAGCACCTCTAACGAAATCGGCTTATTCAGGTAATCTGCCGCACCCTTGCGGATGGCTTCCACGGCGGTATCGCTCGTGTAGTGTGCTGTCATAAGTATCACGTCAATGGCGGGATCGAACTCCATGACATGTCCCAGCACTTCCAGTCCACTCATGCCGGGCATGACCAGGTCCGTCAACACAATCTGCGGCCGATGCGTATAAACCAGGTCGACGCCCTCTTCCGGATCGGATGCTGTGAATATCCGAACATTCTCGCGCGCCAGAGCGCTGGAGAGGAACTCCAGGCTGCCGGGATTGTCATCGATGATGACCAGCGACACGGATCTGCGAGCAAGATTCATTTCTGTGCTTGCTCATGTTAACAATATTGGGCTGGGATTGGAGGAAATGGCCTATGCGAGCCGGGCGTGCGCCATGTGCTTGTCGATGAGCCGCCCGACGCGCTCTCGAAGTACCGAAAGAGCAATAGGCTTGCGTAAGTAATCCGCAGCCTGTTGGATGGCCTTCCGTCCCTCCGCGCCAGTTTCATGGGCGCTCATCAAGACCACATCGATTGCAGGATCAAGCTGCTTCACCCGCTGGAGTATGTCCAGGCCATTGATTCCTGGCATAACCACGTCACTGAGGACTACTTGGGGATGGTGAATGGCTATAAGGATTAGCCCGTCTTCCGGCTTGGTGGTGGTGAAGATTTCCAGGCCAGGCCGTGCGAGGGCCGTAGAAACAAATTCCAGGCTCAGCGGATTGTCGTCAATGACGACCATTGACACCGAGCTATGGCCTTCACTCATTTCTCTCTTTTCTGCAACAGTGGCTGTGCTGTTTGGTCGCATCCAAACTGCACTCTCTTTCAATTGCATGTTAAGTACCAATCGCGGTGGCCCGGTTTCAGTGTCGCTGGGCCAGAAAGCTGAGGCATATGGCGCAATGCTTGCTCTCTGGTTGCGCCAAATGCCGCAGAACACTCCGGGTACTCCATAAAACCCACAACTTGAGCAGGTTTCAGAGTGGCACAAGAGTTGCATCAAGCCAGTGCGGGAGACTTGATCGATGCGAACTTCAAACTCAAACGTAGATACTCTTCTCAAACCCAAAAAGAGCAATCGGCCATTTTCCGATTTGGGCGGCGAGGCATTGGCCCGATTCCGGGAGATGGGCATGCAGATCAGCTACACGCGTGGCGGCCAACTGTTCGCCGAAGGTGAAGAGCCCAGGTGCGTGTTCGTTGTTTGCAGCGGCCGCATCAAGCTCTCAGTAAGTTCGCGCGAGGGCAAGACGATGATCCTGAGAATTGCGGAAGGCGGTCAGGTCCTGGGTTTGAGCGCTGCTCTCAGTTCGACCGACCACGAGCTAACCGCGGAAGCCATTGAACCGTGCAAGGTCAGGGCAATTCCCGTGAAGGACTTCCTCGCTTTTCTCCAGCGCCATCCGGAAGCAGCCAGGGAAGCCACACGCTGCGTCTTGCAGGAGTATCAGGCTCTCTTCAACGATGTTTGCCGGCTTGGCCTTCCTGGCACGGTTGCAGGACGGCTCGCCAACCTGCTGCTGGACTGGCTTAAGACACGCTTCCAAACCGGACACGCCGACCGGCGCTTCATCGTGCCCTTGACCCACGAGGAGATCGCGGGAATGGCCGGCACTTCGCGGGAAACCGTGAGCCGTGTGCTGAATCAGTTTGAGCGCGAAAAGCTTATTTGCATCAAGGGAGCGTCATTGACGGTACTTCAGCCTGAAGCGCTCGAGCAATTGGCGATGTAAGTTAGTTTGTACAACACTTCCGCTTCGGCGCCACCAGCTAGAATGTGCTGGTACATCTCCTAAGCATCAGGAGCCTGACTTGTCTAACGCGCCGCTTACGCCCATCTTCAATCCGAAGAGCGTTGCAGTAATTGGCGCCACGGAAAAGCCCGCGAGCGTGGGCCGCACCGTTTTGCGCAACCTTCTGGACCAGCCCTTTGGCGCCACTATTTTTCCCGTGAATCCCACGCGCTGCAATGTGCTGGGAATCAGATGCTATCCCACAGTGGCGGCAATCGGTGAACCCGTGGATCTTGCTGTCGTCATTACCCCTGCCGCAAGCGTGGCCCGTGTCCTACAAGACTGCGTAGACGCCGGAGTGCAGGCTGCGATTGTGATTTCTGCCGGCTTTGCCGAACAAGGCGCCCAAGGCGCGCAGCGCGAGAATGAGATAAGGAAAGTTGTGGCATCGGGCAAACTCCGCGTGATCGGTCCAAACTGTCTTGGCGTGATGAATCCGCGGACGGGATTGAACGCAACTTTTGCCCAATCCAATGCGTTGCCGGGAAAACTGGCTTTCCTGAGCCAGAGTGGCGCGCTATGTACCGCCATTCTTGACTGGAGCCGGCGTGAAGAGGTTGGCTTCAGCGGATTTGTCTCCGTGGGCGCCATGCTCGACGTCGGCTGGGGAGACCTGATCTACCACTACGGCGATGATCCTTATACCACCAGCATCCTTATATATATGGAGTCGGTGGGCGACGCCCGCAGCTTTGTCTCCGCCGCACGGGAAGTCGCGCTCAGGAAACCCATCATTGTCATTAAACCAGGACGCACAGAGGCCGCGCGCAAAGCTGCGGCGTCCCATACCGGCGCCATGACCGGCTCCGACGAAGTTTTTGAAGCAGCCTTTCGCCGCTGTGGAATCCTGCGTGTAGCAAGTATTTCCGAATTGTTTGACATGGCGGAAGTGCTGGCCAAGCAGCCGCGCCCGACTGGCCCGCGCCTCGCCGTAGTCACCAACGCCGGTGGCGCGGGCGTTCTGGCGACTGATGCGCTACTGGCCAATGGCGCGGAACTCGCCCAGCTCTCTCCGGAGACTACCGCCGCATTGAACTGTTTTCTGCCCGAAGCGTGGAGCCACGCCAATCCGGTGGATACGTTGGGCGATTGCACTCCTGAGATTTACACCAAAGCGGTGGAAACGGTTTCTCTCGATCCCAACTGCGATGCCGTGCTCTCGATTCTGGCTCCGCAGGGAATGACCGAACCGGAGAAATCGGCAGGATTGCTCTGCTCCGCGGCGCAAACCATCACCAAACCTCTGCTGGCAAGCTGGATGGGCGGCAGCCGTATGCAACTTGCCTCCAACGTTCTCAACCAGGCGCAGATTCCCACGTTTGAATATCCTGACGCCGCGGCCCGCAGCTTCGCCTACATGTGGCGTTATACGCTCAACCTTCAGGCACTGTACGAAACCCCGGTCTTCACCAGAAGCTTTGTGGAGCACGGTCCCAGGCGCGTGAAGGAGATCATCGCTGACGCGCAAACCAAAGACCGGATGCTGCTGACCGAGTTTGAAGCCAAACAGGTCCTGGCGGCCTACGATTTTCCGGTGACTGAAACCAGGATTGCCCACTCGGCGGATGAAGCCATCACTCACGCTCAGTCGATTGGATATCCCGTCGTTCTCAAGCTGCACTCTGAAACGGTGACGCACAAATCCGATCGCGGTGGCGTAAAACTCAACCTTAAAGATCAGGATGCAGTTGATTCGGCCTACACAGAGATCGAAGCAGCTTTCTCACCAGAGGGAGCGTTTCAGGGCGTGACCGTGCAGCCCATGGTCCGGCACTCAGGGTATGAATTGATTCTCGGCAGCTCAACCGATTCACAGTTTGGGCCTGTCCTCGTCTTCGGTCTGGGCGGGCAGTTAGTGGAAATCATGCACGACCGCGCTCATGCGCTGCCGCCGCTCACCACCACGCTGGCTCGCCGGCTCATGGAGAACACGCGCATCTTTCAGGCGCTGCAAGGCGCGCGTGGCAATCGGCCAGTGGATGTGGCAAAGCTCGAGGAGCTGCTGGTCCGCTTCAGTCAACTGGTCATCGAGAACCCGCGCATCGCCGACATTGAAATTAATCCTCTGCTGGCCGGAACAGACCAATTGCTGGCGTTGGACGCCCGGGTGATTCTGCACCCTCGCAGTCTGCCGGATGCGGATCTTCCCCGCCCCGCGATTCGACCCTATCCTTCGCAATACATCTCCGAATGGCAGACACCTGACGCAACGATCTTCACGATCCGGCCGATCCGTCCGGAAGACGAACCGTTAGTCGTGGAATTTCACCATCAACTTTCCGATCGCAGCGTTTATTTTCGTTATTTCCATCCCATCAAGCTTGATATGCGGGTCACGCACCAGCGCCTCATCACCAAGTGTTTCGTCGATTACGACCGCGAACTCGCTCTGGTGGCTGAATATACTGATGAGGCCGGCGCCCGGCATATTGCGGGAATCGCCCGGCTGGTCAGGGACCGTTCCGGCCATGGCGCCGAAGTGGCCTTCGTCGTAGCGGACAAATACCAGAGCCGCGGGCTCGGCAGCCACCTGCTGGAACGCACAATTGCGGTCGCTCGCAGCGAACGAATCACACTACTGGAAGGCGCCATGCTCGCCGACAACTACAACATGCGGGACATGTTTACGCGAGCAGGATTCCGTTTCGGAGCTCCGGCAGATGGAACGGTAGAGGCGCGGCTGGAATTGTGATCCGTACGACGAGCGCAGCCACACCGGCCGTGTTTACGTTTCCGGCACAGTCAATACCGGGCATCTGGCTTGGGCAATCACGGTTGCGGCCGTGTCCCACGGCCAATGAGAGATGATCTTCGCGGGCTCAGGATGGCGAGCGCCCATTACAATGATGTTCGCGCCGGTCTCGCCCGCCACGTCGAGAATCTCGGTTGCCGGATCGCCTTCTCTCAGTATGAATTCAGGCTCATACCACAAGCCGGCTTGCTCCAGTTTGGAGCGCAATGTCCATATCGCCGACGCTCTCTCCTTGCCACCATCAGTCCGGACATGCACCACGCTCAGATAGGATTGGAACTCTTTTGCCAGCCAGTCTGCATATTGCAGGGCAGTCGAGTGCAGGTCAAAGTCCGTGGCCAGAAGAATGCGCCCAGCCTTGAACTCTTTTGAAACGCGAGCTTTGACTTCAGGACCTACATTGAGCGTAGGACAGGAGACGTTGCGGAACAGCTCTTCGGCCGCGGAACCCTGGACCATCCTGGAAAGCCCGGTGCGCCCGTGCGTGGCCACCACCAGCAAGTCAATCTTGTTACGGAGAACTACGTCCTCAACGACTTCCCACAGTTGTCCTTGATGATGGACGGGCGGCACTGCGGGCAAGCCCTCAAACAGGGCCTTGAGCAGCTCCGGCGTGTCCTCACACATCTCGTCGAACCGATCAAAGGTAATCGCCAGTGGCTCGGGCTGCAGCAGCCGGTACTCGTCCGGTCCCGTGACGTGGATGGCGTACACATCCGATGAATGGCCGCGGGCAATGCCTCGCGCAAACTGTAAGGCAGCCTGCGAGCCAGACGAGAAGTCAGTCGCCAGGAGAATATTCTTCAAGGAGAAGGAAACTGCCGGTGCGATGGCCTGCATATATGGCCTCCCGATGTTCCTATTCAGGGTAGTTGCAAAGCTTGGCCAGGGATGTGACGCATGTCACTCGACTTTGTGACTTGAATCACGAGATCGGCTGAGCGGGGTGTGTGACACAGCGCACGGCGAGAAGGGAGTATTTCCCGCAGGAGGGCTTCAGACACGTAGAGTTTCATTTGAAGGTTCTTGCCTTATGGAAAAAGCCTATGTCAGCCTAGGTTGAACGGCCACATCTTCGGCCAACGCGATTGTGTTCCGAAGCGGACACAGCCGACCCCTGAGGTAAAGAAAATGTAGAGATGCGTTTGAACGTCAGCCGAATTCCGGTCCCGCGTCTTATCGTATCCCAGCGCTGAAACCTGCCTCCGCGCGCTGCAGATCCAGGGTCACTCGCTCTCCGTTGATGAGCACGACGCTGCGATTGATGAGTTCCTGCCCGGTGCAGTCATACTTCTCGTAACAAGCCAAGGCGGAAAACGGCACCACAAACTCCACTGACTCCGGATTGGACTGCGCTCCCGGGCGGACCGTGGTGCTGAAGTCTATGCCCTCGAATTGCGGATTGTCGTGGAAGTATCGGGATACCGGCCGCAGCATATGAGAAATGTGCTGGTCGAACGCCAGGGCTGCCATCCGATATTGTGACGGCTCTCCGGTCGGTTCCAATTCGGTGTTCAAATTGAGTTGAAGATAAGCGCCGTCGCGAAAACCGATGAAGGCAGGCGGAGCGTAGGAAACAAAGTGCGCCTGATCTTTCAAATCAGCGGAGAGTCGCTGCATGACGGTCTCATACGTAGTCTGGAGTTTTACCATCCTGGCGACAGAGAGGTCCGGTGCTACCTTGGCGCGCTGTCTCACGCGATCAGCCAATTCGCTTTCCGGAAGCAGTGCCGGACTCACCATGGTCCCGGGCTCGGCTTGCGTTGCGGACAACAAAGAGGCTGGCGCTCCTCCCGTCTTGTGGCGGGCGAGATAGTGATCGTTTACATCGGCGGGCGCTTCATCTCCGGTCAGCCAGAGAGTGATGATCTCGCCGTTCAGAAAGATCTCGCTTTCCAGAAGCACTGCTTGCTGTTCTTCTGCGTCTTTCGCTTTCACCAGCCGCTCCGCCAGAGAGCGCGGTATCAGCACCATCAGGTTTTCCGGTCCCTCGGTATCGACCTTGAGCACTTTGGCGCGCACATGGTGCGCGATCTCGAAGGCGTAGGCGTCTATCGGAAGGTTCTTGCCCGCATTCTTTACGGCGACCGTCAGCAGTGGCAGCACCACGTCCTGAAAGGTCTTTCGCGACCTCTGGTTCGGGCCCATGACCTTTGCCGAGTAGGCGGCGTAATAGTTTCCCGTGATCTGCAGGACGGTCTCGCCGTTGAAGCGATCAAAATGAATGGATCCCTGCGGCAGCTGCTTCTGCCGGATCTCATCAACGTCCAGCTTCTCGCTGAAGTAAAAAGGATAGGGGAAGTGGAGCGTCGCGGCCTCCTGGCTGATCTGTTGCAACTGGTCCATATATCGCTGTTGCAGCAGTTGTCCCTGCGGGTCCTTGATGCGAGAGACCGAGAGCACCTGCGCGGCGCACGAGAGTCCAAGTCCAAGGCCGAGCGCGATTATCGCAATGCGAACTGATTTGCTATTTGCCATACTTCACTCCTGATGTCTGATAGGGCGGATCCGCGATGGAGCGGATGTAAAAGAGAACGGCTTTCGTTTCCGCAGGTTTCAATGTTGCCCCAAAGGCCGGCATGTGCGCCGATTTACCCAGCGCTGGACCGCCGTGGGTGATGATGTTCAACAAGTCAGCGTCCGGAAGACGGTTATAGGTTGCGCCGTCACTGAACTGGTGCGGCGCCGGCGATAGATTGTCAAAGTTGGAAACGCGCTCCGGCGTTGATTCGGAGTCATGGCAGCGGATGCAGTACTTGTCGTTCAGCTCTCTTCCCAATGTTGCCTGGTAACCCAGCGCGATCTCCCGCAGGTTGATGCTGGCACTGCTGGCGTCCTGCTTTGGGGTTTCGGCCACGAGCTGATAATCACCAGCAGCGAATCCCACCTGCGCCAGCGTTGTCACATGGCCGGCGGAATCGGACAATGCTTGCCCCGGATTGAACTGCATTCCTTCTCCTTTGAACGACACGAGGGCGCCGCTCACGGGATTTCCGTCTGCTCCGTTGACCTGCACCACAACCGGCTGCGGCAATTCCGAACCTATCAGCGCCGTTTGCTTTCCGCCGCTTACCTCTACAATCTGCATTCCGTGGGCTGTTGGCGCCGGAAGTTTGGGCGCAGAATTCCTCGAACAGCCGGCCAGGAGCAACGCAGAAGAGAGCAGTGTGAGATGAAACTTCATTTCGCACCTCCTGTCTGTCTGGCTTTTAAAGTCATCAGGAAGGCAATCAGATCGCGATCTTCATCGTCTTTGATATTGGGGTTCGGCATGAGCGTGCCGGGACGAAGAGCATTCGGGTCTTTCAGCCATCTGTACATCCATGCCGGCGTGAGCCGGTTGCCCACACTGGCCAGTGCGGGGCCGACATAGCCTTTGTCATTTTTGTAGTCGGCAATGTGGCAGGACTGGCAGCCATACTTGCCATAGAAGAGCTGCTTGCCGCGAGCGGCCGCGTCTGCGTTCAGGGCATGTGGATCGATGGTCTGCGAATCAAAGCCTGACGTTTGGTAGGCGGACATAATGTAGTCAGAGAGGGTCTTGATCTCCGCTGGGCTCAGGTTGAATTTGGGCATGCGGCGAATCAGCGCCGGGCGCAGCGTGTTAGGGTTCTTCAGGAACTCGTCCAGCCACGCGCGCTGCACCGCGCTGCCTTCCGCGGTCAAATCCGGCGCCATGTCGCCGCCGTTTCCGTTGATAGTGTGGCAGCTCAGGCAGCGCAGGTCTTCCGTGAGTCTTCCCGCGTCTCCGCCCGGGTGATAGTTCGACCGCCGTTCACCGGAGATCAGCAGCTCATGCGGCAGTCCATTCGACCGATCGCTCTGGGCCAGCAGCGCGGTGGTCAGCGCCACGACCTGTCCATCAGTCAGGGTGAACTTGGGCATCTTGAGCGCCGGCGAGAAGGACTTGGGATCTCGGATCTTGGCGGTGATGTAATCGTGCAGGTTGTGCTTCATGCCGGGAATGAAGAGGACCTGCGAAAGCGCGCGGCTGCCCACGCGCGAGAGATCAGGCGCGAAGTTTTGCGGCGTGTTCACGCCGTTGATCTGATGACACGCGGCACAGCCGTTTTCCACTACCAGCTTCTTGCCGCGCGCCACGCTGTCCGGGTTGGAAGCCGGCAGCTGGACCTTGGCCAGGAAGTCACTGTCTTTTTTGCCTAACAAGAAGCTGGAGAGCAGGCTGACTTGCTTATCGTCGAAACGATAATGCGGCATGCGCGTGCCCGGCTCATATTGCCCCGGATCTTTCAGCCAGCGCCGCAGCCAGTCAGGGTTTGCCTTATTGCCGACCCGGGTGAGCTCCGGCCCAAAGTTTCCGCCCACCAGATTGCCGCCAGCGTTCTGTACCGCATGGCAGGAAGAGCAGAATGAGCTGCCGTAGAGCGTGGCCGCTGCGGTGGGATCAACCGACCCTGCAGTTGCTGACGTATTAACGGGTGCTGCATTCTTGAGCGCCGCGGAGGGCGTGCTCTGTGCAATCAGGAAAGCGGAAATATCGGCGGCATCCTGATCGTTGAGCTGAAAGTTAGGCATCGTGGCCGAACCCGCATATGACTGTGGGTCCTTGATCCAGGCATATATCCATTCCCGGCTGGTCTTCTCCGCGATATGGATAAGCGGTGGCGGATCGTCGTCCGGCTTGATCACGTTGCCGTCCGGCTGCGTGATGGTGTGGCAGTGAGCGCACCCCATGCTGGAGAGAAGATGACGCCCTTCATTCAGTCTCGGCGTGCCTTGTACCGTTCCCAGGTGACATTGCCCGCAAGAGGACTCGAGATAGCGAGCCGGCAGGAGCGGTTGCTCCCAGGCGTCGGTCGTGTGGTGCGCTTCTTCTACGCTGGTGGCCGCGCCCTGACCGCGATGGCACATCACGCATCCAAACTGCTCCAGATCGTGAGGCACCGGCGGATGCTGTCTGAATGGCTGTCCAGAAGCTCCAACCAGCGCGCCATTCTGGTTTACGTGGCAGGTCTCACAACGGTCCACGACGCCTAGTTTGGGGATCCATGTCTGGCGAATTCCGCCATGAAAACTGCGGACCAGGGTGCCGCTCTGGCGATCAGTTGCCAGCTTGAGATAGGCCTTCTGGTAGTGCCGCCAATCGCTGAAGTAATTCTTTGCCGGAGCAATGGCCAGCGAAACCAGCAAGGCCGCGCTGACCACGCCGAAGATGGCCAGTTCGCGCACCGAAGGGCGGCTACGCAGAGGACGGGGTTTGTCGTTGTCTTCCACTCAACCTCTCCAGGGCAATACCCAGGACCAGCCTGGGCCGCGGAAAAATGTGCCGATCGCCGTGAGCATGATCAATTCCACCAGGAACCACGTCATGATCCAGAAAGAGAGCGGCTTGGCGACAAGCCAGCGCTGAAACGGTCTGGACGACTCCGGTGAATAGCGCGACGACAGCAGCAAGGCTCCCCCAACAATCACGGTGGGAACAATGGGAACAAAGAGATCGAGTAATCGGTCAACCAAGGGCAGTGCAGAATCTCCGTGGCTAAGTTGGGGAATGGCGAAGAGCAAAAAAATCGTGATGGCAAAGGCCGGGACCGCGGCCATCACCCAGCGGCGCTGGCTGGGCTTCGCCCAGATGCTGCGGCCTTCGATATTGATGTTGAAATACGGAATCACGATCAGCGCACCCACGACCAGTCCGGGGATGAGCACACCGGCGACCATCGGAGGAAAATAGTGCAGCAGGTCCTGCAGTCCGAGGAAATACCACGGCGCTTTGGCCGGGTTAGGCGTGTGCATGGGATCGGCAATGCCCTCGAGCGGAGCATTGGCGGCCAGCGACCACCACACCATCAGCAGAAACGCAACTTCCAAGGCGATTACGAATTTTCCCAGAGCAGTGGGGTAGGTCATGACCCTGGAATCGTCCTGGGTGCGGACCTGGGGCGAGCTGCGCCGCGTGATGAAAGCAATGCGGCGGGGATTCTTGCGCACGTCGGATTGCAACTCGGCTTGTAGTTTAGGATCGTCGCTCACGATTTCTTCTCCGGTACGTACAGGCCGCCGTCCTTGCGGATGCGCCAGAAGTGAATTCCGATCAGCGCCACTGCTGCTAACGGGAGGATCACGCAGTGGAGCACATAAAAGCGGAGCAGCGCGTTGGCATTGACTTCATTCCCGCCCAGCAGCAGAAAGCGCATTCTGTCGCCCATCAGGGGAACGGCCTTCGCGATGTTGGAACCGACCGTCACGGCCCAGTACGCCAGTTGGTCCCAGGGCAGCAGGTATCCGGTGTAGCTCAACAGCAGCGTGATCAGCAGCAGGAAGACGCCGATCACCCAATTGAACTGCCGAGGCGGACGGTACGCGCCCCGATAAAACACCTTGAACATGTGCGCGAATACCAGAAATACCATGGTGTGAGCCGACCAGCGATGCAGATTGCGCAGGAAGACGCCGGATGCCACCACGAACTGCAAGTCCTTCATGTCCGCATACGCCTGCGGCACGGAAGGGTGGTAATAAAACATCAGCAGGATGCCGGTGGCAATCAGAATGAAAAAAGTGCTGAGCGTCAGCGCGCCCAGGTACCAGGTAGGCTTGAATTCCAGCGCGCGAGAGCGGATCTTTACCGAGAAAAGGTGAAGAAGCAGGTTCTGCTGGACTGCCTGCGAGCGGTGCAGATTGCTGCTGCCGCTACCGCTGCGGAAGATGGAGCGCCAGACCGCGGTGGCTTTGAGCCGCTCGAATTCTGTCCTGATTGTGGTCGTCATGCTCATGCCTTCACGAACTCCTGGACCTTGAGCTTCGCGGAACGGTCCACCATGAGATAACCATCGTCCGCCAGCCAGACTTTGAGCCACGGCAGCGGCTCTGGCGCCGGTCCTGCAACCTTCACGCCGTCAGTGTTGAAGCGGCTGCCATGGCAGGGACAGGCAATCAAGTTCAACTCCGGCTTCCATGCGGTAAGGCATCCGAGATGCGTGCAGATTGCGCCCAGTGCGTAGTAGCCCTTCGTGCTGTTCACCAGATAAATCCCGCTCTGCGGATCAAGAGTCACCGTATTGGGAGCGAACTGGTCGGGCTTTCCTGCCTTTACGATCGGAGGAGCTTCAAACAACACGTTGGGAGAGAAATATTCGTAAGCGAACAGTCCCGTGCCGGCGGCCGCGACAACCAGCGAGCCCACTCCCAGCTTGGAGAAGAATTGCCGGCGGCTGCAATCGGCGCATTCGTCCGCTGCGGCGCCCGGACCGTGCGGCCCTTCTGCCTTAGTGTTGCTCATGGGTGCTCCTCAAATCGAACGATTGGATTGGAATCAGGCCGGTCGGCTCGGCGGACCTGAAGTGAAATGCTTCCATGGTGATTTCCTTCACCGGACAGCGCATCGCGCACAATCCGCAGCGAATGCACCGCGTTTCGTCTTTCACCATCACCGATCCCGTGATTTTGCCGGAAGCCAGCTCCGCCGAAGTGACATCGCGCAGCTCGACCGCATATTGCGATTCGTTCTCTCCCAGGTACGCCAGCACGGGCTCGGGAAAATCGAATTCCTGCAGCGGCACAAGCTCAAGACACTGCTCGGGACAAACATCCACGCAGCCGCCGCACAGGATGCATTCCGTGCCATCGACCTCCGTGCCCTCGAAGACCGTATTGATCCAGCAGCGCAGGCAGCGTTGCGCTTCCATCATGGCGGTCTGCTCGTCAAAGCCGATTTCCACTTCAGTCACTCCGGTGCGCCGCTCCAGCGGCAACATGGGCACGGACTGGCGCGCAATTTCCATGTAGTTGGTTATCATCTGGTGCTGGTCGAGGACCTCGACTTCAATCACGGGATCAGGATGCTTTTGTCCGCGCAGAAATTCATCGATTCCCACGGCCGCACGTTTTCCATCGGCCACGCTGTCGATGATCAGCCGCGGACCGAAGACGCAATCGCCCCCGGCAAAGATTCCCGGAGCCGAGGTCATGAGAGTCTGGCGGTCCACTTCAATGAGGCCGCGGCCGGAAATGGCGACCTTGGTTTCCGCGCCGAGAAAATCCAGGTTTGGAGCCTGCCCTACGGCCAGGATGACAGTGTCGCACGCAAGCAGCGACTCGCTCCCGGTGACGAATTTCGGGTTGAACCTGCCGTTCTCGTCGAACACGCGATCGGTGCGCAGCGTCTCCAGTCCAACTACACGGCCGTTTGCCCCCACTGCGCGCTTGGGAGTGAGATGTCCACCATCTCATGGGCCGCGACCGCCGTTACATTCTTGGCCCAGTCCTCGCTCGGGGCCTCATGCTGCTTCACTACCTCACGGGCGGCTGAGCGGGCCACATCCATGGCAACGTTTCCGCCGCCGATCACAACCACTTTTTTGCCGATGGTGAACTTGTAGCCCAGGTTCACGTTCAGCAGAAAATCAATTCCTTTGTAGACCCCGTCAAGATCCACTCCGGGAATGGAGAGGTCGCGGCTCCGGTGCGCGCCAACCGCAACCAGAACGGCATCGAATCCCTGTGAGCGCAGGGCCTCGATGGAAAAATCTTTCCCTGCACGCTGGTTCAACTTGAGCGTGACGTCGCCTGTCGCCAGTATTTCTCTGACCTGGGCCTCCACTACGTCACGAGGCAGCCGGTACTCGGGAATTCCCAGATAGAGCATGCCTCCGGGGACCGCGGCCGCTTCGAAGATCGTTACGGAATATCCCATCAGCGCCAGGTCATGTGCCGCGGAGAGTCCGACCGGGCCAGCGCCTACGATCGCCACTTTCAGGCCGAGCGCAGGCTGCTGTCCGTCGTGGCTTGGTTTGAAGTTCTTGGATTCCGGGCCATGTCTCTCTGTCAGGAAGCGTTTCAACGCGCGGATTTGGATTGGCCGGTCAATCTCGCCACGGCGGCATGCCGTCTCACAGGGATGCGCGCAAACGCGGCCGCAGATGCTGGCCAGGGGATTGGGGTCACGTGCGAACCGGTAGGCTTCTTCGAAGCGGCCTTCGCCGATCAGTGAAACGTAGCGCCCGGCGTTGGTATGGGCCGGACAGGCCATCATGCAAGGGAAGTTGGTGTTGAGCCAGTCTCGATCCACCGTTTTGTCTGAGAATCGCTTCAGCATGTGTCCAGTCCCGGCAAAAAAAGGAGCGGGAGAGCTTGTGCCATCCCGCTCCGTTGAGTTACTGCAGAGTGAAGTCAGCAGTCGTGCCGCCGCTGACGGTAATTTTCTTGGATTGGATTTTCTTTCCCTCGTGCCAGGCGGTAATGGTGTATTGTCCATCCGGAACGTTGGCCAGATTGAAATCACCGTCCGCGCCGGTCTCGGCAAAGTACGGAGTGGGCGATACCACGATGTAGCCGGACATTTCCGGATGCACGTTGCATAGCAAAGTCACGACACCCGGCTCGTTGAACGTGAATGGCTTCCTATCGCCGGTGGGCCAGGTACCCAGGTTGTGGCTTTTCTTTTTGTCTCCGGAAACGTGCGGCCAAAACACGTTGTGGGCGACCTTGTCGCTGTTCAGGAACTCTACCGTCGTGCCGGCCTGAATCACGAGGACGTGGGGTTGAAAGAGCAGTCCGCGCTGGTCGATCGTGACCTTCTTGCCGGCCACGGGTGTTACGGTACCTGACGCGCTCTCCAGGTACACAACCGATTTACCGGGTGCGACCTTACCTTTGATGGACCCAGCCAGGCACATGGGGACTGCCAGCACGGTCAGGGCGATTAGCGTGAACAAGTTTCTGAGTTTCATGATTTC
>WNFI01216828.1_pt1 | contig 39845 bp, 29 predicted proteins | sample 5400471 | NCBI WGS metagenome assembly WNFI01 (sample SAMN13153348, study PRJNA577476) | soil metagenome | isolation source: 100 cm saprolite on Douglas fir-dominated hillslope | place: USA:California | collected 2013-09-17 | reverse complement strand
TGAGAAGGTAAAGTAATATTCTTAATATGAAAAAACAAAAAACTTTATTCCAACGTTTTATTTATGGTGTTAAATTAGCCTGAAATCTTCCTAGTATGCCTACTTCTGTTGATAAATTTCATAATTATCCTTTAATACGTATTTTTAGAGTTATTGGAGGTATATCTATATTATTATTTTTATCTTCACCAAGTTGAATAGATAATTCTTATATAAAATGAATTATATTTGTATTAGCTATGATCCAATTTTTATATATTGCAGTTATTAGTTTTATAAAAATTGGTTATATTGTGTACCTATGGAAAAATAAAAGATTAGAAGTAAGAAACTCACCAATAGATCATATAGCATCTCTGACTCTTAAATTAGCTACTTGTATTAAAGGTGCATGTGTAGCTGGAGGTGCTGGCGCTACTGTTTTAGGGTTAGGTTTTGGTGCTGATAAGTTATTAGAAGAGGCAGGACATCCCCCATTTTTTAAAAAAGCTATAGGTAATCAATTAAATAATATTTTATCCGGTCTAGGGTATACGGGTAACACTGAATATCTTTAACTTCAAAAAAGAATGTCGGATGTCAAAGAGAGAGCTAAAAATATAGAGGAGTTAAACAGGATTGTCGATAGTTTGGAAAAAGACCCGTCTTTTAATGAATTAAAATCGGAATTAGCAGAATTTAAGCGGGAGTTTTTTAAAGATCTTCAAAGGGAAAAAGCTCAAAAGGCAATAGAACAAAGTAAAATATTAGCCGAGTTAAAAAATATAAAAAAAAATTGATAAAATATAAAAAAAAATATATTTATATTACATAAAAAATTATAAGTATATGTATAAATATAATGCTTTTCTAAATAAGATCTTTACTCTTATATCTAATTTAGATGTTAAAAATATGAAAAATCCTAAGAACAATTTTTGTTGTTTATTAAACAAAAAAGGTGTAAGAGTGTTGTGTTTCAATGAAAATTTAAACCAAAAAAATGAAAAAAACTAATTTATTTTTAGGTGTTCCTGTACAAGTGTTGAATATTCAAACAAAGGATCTGTTGGTTTATAATTCTAAATTAAGTGCTGCTAAGGCTATTGGTGTAAGTAAATCTACAATTAGACGTTATATAATATCTAAAAAATTGTTATTTAACAAATATTTAATTACACAGGGAACTTGCCCGGGAATAATTAATATAAACAATACACCCAAAGATAAAAAAAAAAAGAATGAAAAATAAAAGTTATCGTATTGTTTCAGAAACTACTTTGAATAAAATGAAAGTGCGTAAACAAAGTGAAAAAACTAAAGCTAAAATTAGTTTATTTCCAAGTATTCCTGTACAAGTATTTAATGTTGAAACAAAAAAAGTGTTGGTATACAATTCTAAATTAAGTGCTGCTAGGGATATTGGTATAAGTAATTCTACAATTAGGCGTTATATAATATAAAAAAATATATTTAACAAATATTTAATTATACAATTAAATCCACTTATAACGCCTAAATAACAAGTTTTTTAAGTAAGGTTATATATGTATAATAAAAAAAAGGAAACTTCCATTATTGGTAAAATGGGTTGAGCTGTAAACTCAATAGCCATAGGCTTTTAGGAGTTCGAATCTCTTGTTTCCTAAACTTAATAAGCTATAATAACTATAATAATTAGTTATAGTTATTATATTTAATTATAGTATTTATTGATTTTCCTAATTATTATTAGTTTTTTAAAGCCTTTATAGCTCAATGGTAGAGCGGAATACTGTTAATATTCTGATAAATGTTCGATTCATTTTAAGGGCTATGTAATATATATACATATAAAATATATATTATATACATTATGCGTTAATTAATTGGTATAGTGTTATGTTACATATATTTATAAATTATTATACGTGTTTTTGTATTTTCTTTTTAATTATTTCAAATATATTATAATTCTATATATATATAGTACATTAACCTATAATATTAAGTTATATATTAACTTATACACTAAGTTATATATTAACTTATACACTAATTTATATATTAACTTATATGTTAACATATACACTAATTTATATATTAATTTATGTATTAACTTATACATATATATATATGAATAATAATTATTATGAGAAGGTAAATCTTAATTTTTTAAAGTGTTATATATTTTCAAAGAAATCGTTTTCAATGGTTATAAAGATATATTTTTAGATTTTTTATATGTTGCTGCAATAATATGTGGTATATTAGTAATAATAACTAAAAATCCGATTGTATCTGTTTTATTTTTAATAGGACTATTTCTAAGTATATCTTGTTATTTAATAATGTTAGGTTTAAATTTTATAGGTTTATCTTACTTATTAGTATATATAGGAGCAGTTTCTATATTATTTCTATTTATCTTAATGTTAATAAATATTAGAATATCTGAATTATTAATAGACACCAGTAATAGTATACCTTTAGCTATAATATTGGGTATTTCTTTCAATTATTCTGTAAATAATATATTACCATATATTTTAGCAAACAATAATTACGATATATCTAATATTATTAAAGTATTTACTTTAAGTAATGATGTAGAATTATACCATGTAACATCTAAACTATGAGATGGTTTTTTATCAGAAACTTCTCATATAACAAGTATAGGTAATATAATATATACTAATTATTCAATATGACTTATATTAACATCTATAATCTTGTTGTTAGCGATGATCGGTGCTATAATCATAACTATTAAACAAAAAAACTAATATACTTTAAAAGTATAAAAAGGAATTAGCTTAATTGGTAGAGCATCCGTTTTACACACGGCAGGTTAAGTGTTCGAATCACTTATTCCTTATAAATATTTTTTGTGTAAGTTACAATTATTTTTTGTATAAGTTATAAACTTAAAGAGATCTTAGCTTAATGGTAAAGCATATGACTTTTAATCATTATTATGGGGGTTCAAGTCCCTTAGGTCTTAAAATAGATGATAAACGGCTGTAGGTTAACTGGTAGACCTTTCGCCTTCCAAGCGAAGTGTATCGATTCGAATTCGGTTAGCCGTAAAGAGTTAGTAACTTAATGGTAAAGGACTTTCTTGTCACGAAAGTAGATGCCGGATCGATCCCGGTTTAACTCGAAATTAGTATATCCTTTTTTAGCAAAAGGAAGAGTTGCCACTGGTAAGGCGAGATATTTGCTAAATATTGTGTTTTTCACCTGGATGTTCGAATCATCTCTCTTCCGTATATATAATAATATGTTTTATACATGTTATTCTAATATATTGTATATGTATTCTACCAGTAATATAAGTGTTATATATCTATGTGTTATATAAATGTTATGTATGTATTATATAAATGTTATATAAGTATTGTATAGATGTTATAAGTTAATTAATGAATTCATTCATGAATAAATGTATTTTATAAACGTTATTCTAATATATTATTAAAATTTAATATTAATAAAGAGTATAGTTTAATGGTAAAATAGGAAGCTTCAAACTTCAAATTTCCAGTTCAAGTCTGGATGCTCTTGTCTTTAAAGATTTCTTAACTTAATAGGTAAAGTGTGCTTTTGATAAGAGTATTATCAGCGTTCGATTCGCTGAGGAATCATTATGTATTAAAGGTAATAGTAATCTATATTAAAGAATATAATAATATAAAAATATATAAACGGGTTAGAGCCAGGCTGGTTAGGCACCTCATTTGGGTTGAGGAATAGTTATGTTCGAATCATAATGACCCGATAATATTTTTATATATATATCTAAAATCATATTTTATAATAATTAATAGTAATGTATTTGATATGTATTGTGTTATTTCATTATTTGAATCCCTTAAGAAATAATTTTATATTATGATAAAAGTTTTAAGGATTAAATATAATGGCAAGTATATAAAGAGACTATTAGGAATATCTAGCTGTATATTAAAGAGATATATTTGATCATAGCATAGGTAAATACCTATCCCTAGATCCATAAACTCTTGAATAAATTCTATTTATAAACGAAGCGAATTGAAATATCTTAGTAGCTTCAGGAAAGGAAATCAAACGAGATTCTATAAGTAGTGTGAATGAAAGTAGAAATGCCTAATAAGTAAAATGGATTAATCTGTTTGAATAAAGGGGAACCTTCCTCTAAGGCTAAATATGATATACAAGCGATAGTGAACTAGTACCGTGAGGGAAATGATATGAATTAGTAGTCTTATAAGCAGCTCAAGTTAAGTTTAATAAACATATAAGAGCGTACCTTTTGTATAATGGGTCAGCAAGTTCTAATTAGATGCAAGCAATGATGCCTAGATAATCCGATTATTAAGTAATGATTAAGTATCTAAGTAGAGACCCGAAGGGTGGTGATCTTACCATGGTCAGGCTTATAAAAGGCCGAATGGGTAAAAACAACAATGAGCAATTGTAATAGCCCAAGTAGAAGTGAACCTTCTGCTACAAACCATCAAATTGACGGGAAATCCCTAAAGCAATCTTAACTAACCTAGTATATTAATATATTAGGGGCGCAGGTAATGACTCGCGGTATAGTAAAATCAAGATTGATGTACGAAAGGAAATGGGTAATCCGCAGCCAAGCTCCATTTGGAGAAAGGTTCATCGACTATAAGGTGGTTGGCGCAAGCCTAAGATATAGTCAAGCCTCAATGGAAACATTGCAGGATAATATAGTTTTATGAGTAACAATACACCCTTTTCTCAATATTATGGTTTTATTACCTTCGAATTGGTCTAACCTCTTTGAATAATAGAAGAGTAAATTATCACGAGTAAATACCCGTAGCAGCTACAAGCAAGGTTCACCGTAGAAAGGAACTCGGGTCATTGGAAGGCTAGCACCCTAACCGGATGATAGAATTGAAAGGATAATCTCTAAAATCATTAATATTAAAACATCTTTTAATTATTAATAAGCTACTAACATGAATTTCTTTCTACATTTATTTAAAACTAACAGGTTATTATCTACATCTCGTAGGTACTACTCGTCAGTAAACCCTAATTCCAAATTTGACGATGTAAAACCTGTAGTTATTTATGCCAACGCTGACGAGGATAAACTAAATATTTTGGCATATAATCGTCAAAAAATAGGTGTATATCGTTGGATTAATAAAATTAATGGTAATGCTTACATTGGTAGTTCTGTTAATATAAGCGTTAGAATGTATACTTATTATAGTTTACGTTCTTTAGCTAAAAGTAACAGACCTATAGATAGAGCTCTTTTAAAATATGGGTTCTCTAATTTTATATTGGAAATCTTAAAATATTGTGATAAAAACAATGTTATAGAAAGAGAACAATATTATATGGATCTTATTAAACCTCAGTATAATATTGTTGAAATAGCAGGTTCTACTTTAGGTTACAAACATACACCAGAATCTCTTTCTAAAATGAGAGATTTCGTATTAAGTGATGAAGTTAGAAATAGAAAGGCACTTTCTACTGTAAATGCTACAGTTGCAAGAAAAATATCAATAATAGTTAAAAACATAAAAACTAATGATAAGTCAGAGTATGCTAGCTTAACTGATGCAGGTAAAGCATTAGGTGTGTCAAGAGCTTCAGTAAGTCAAGCATTATTAAATAATAGACTTCTTAAAAAAACATATTTTGTAACAAAAAATATAAAAACATAAAACTATATTATCTGTTAAATGGATAGTAATACTACTATTTAGGGAGAAAAATCTCAGCTCTACCTATAATGTTAGGTAAAAGAGATAATCTGTATCGTTGTAAAGATATCCAAAGAACTGTGGTAAGTTAGTGAAAGACAATACTGACTACCTATAGCTGGTTTTCCGCGAAACATATCTAAGTATGTAGTTTAAATAACATCATAGCAGGTACAGAACTGTGATCTCGGACAAATTGTATATATTTGTAAAAATATATATTTTTGTACACATGGGGGAGTTATGAAGACTCTATTCGCGAGTATTTGCTCTCGGAATGGCAATGATGAATGTTGAACAATCAGACATTTAACGATAAGGTTGTATGTCTAAAGGGAAACAGCCCAGAACAAGTGTTTAAGGTTCCAAAGTTATTGTTAAGTGAAAGTAAGGAAGTTTTTAAACCATACAACCAGGAAATAGGCTTAGAAGCTGCCATTTTTTAAAGACCTCGTAACAGAGCACTGGTTCAATAGGTTAAGTTTTATTAACCTTTTTAGTTAAAAGCGCCGAAGATATAACGGATCTAAACAATACACCGATACCTTGTCCATAATAACATATTTATTATATTATTATATAATTTTTTATGTGTAAAAAAAAGTATGCTTTATGGGGTAGCGGAACATTGGGTAAATTTTAGAATTAGTATTTTTAATACTAATAATTAGATATCCCAAGTGATAATGCTTGACATGAGTAACGAAAAAGGGATAATTCCCTCGCCTTAAGCTTATGGTATCTTTCTATACATGTTTCTTAAAGAAAAACGGCCTCTAAGTTTAACCTAAAGGATAAAATGATGAGACTATATATGTAACAACATTTATACAACATTAATATTATATAATATTAATATATGTTTATATACCCATAAATATATAAATATATAGAATATAAATTACTTTATGGGTGTGAATAAATATATTATGGCATGTTCCAGTACAAAATAGAGTAGGGAGTGGCATATTATATGAAATATGAAGATATTTATATCTGTTGTAGAGTAAAAAGTGTTCTGGAAAAACATATATTATATTAATATTAGGGAATAAACTAAAACAGATGATACTAATTTAATGAACAAAAACCGTACCTAGATACTAACCCAAGTAAGCTAGTAGAGAATACGAAGGCGTTTGAGCTAACAATCATTAAGGAACTCGGCAAATTGACACCGTAACTGCGGGATAAGGTGTGCCATTCCTACTGATTAATATCAGGCTAGGAAGAGGAGACATAGAATGATGTTGCACGACTGTTTAATTAAAACACAGCACTCTGCGTAAGATGTAAATCAATGTATTGAGTGTGCTATCTGCCCGATGATGGATGGTTAACGGATTAACTTAGCCGACTAATATAGACTAGGTTTTGAAGGAACCCCCATTCAATGGCGGCCTTACCTATGAGGGTCCTAAGGTAGCGAAATACCTTGGCATTTAAATGATGTCGCGCATGAATGATCTCACGATGCAACAGCTGTCTCAATGATTGGCTCAGTGAAATTGGAATGGCAGTGAAGATACTGCCTATCTCTAGATAGACGAGAAGACCCCATGCAGCTTTACTGTTACTAGTTACAGGGTATGATTTAACAAGTTGTAGTGTATAAGGTAGTTGACTAGACAAAATTGAAACACCTTTGCTTAGTTTGTCATATCGGTAGAATAGGTTTATCAAAAACTTCTTGTTAAACTAAAGTCTACTATACTAATCCGAAAATAAGGAGGTTATACCAATGAAAAATTAACAGTAATATATGAAATATAACTCATATATAGAATAATATATGTAAAATTAAGTAATTGGTTGCTCAGGAAACAGTGGCTAGCGGACGGTTTATGCGGGGCACAGATCCCATAAAGAGTACCTGGGTGTATCCAAATTTAATTTTGTAAAGGTGCAATATGCAATTAATTTATAATAGCTTTCTTAAAAAAAAAGATTGCTTTATATTTTATTATTTTATTTTGTTATTGGTTATATTTACTTAAAAATATTTTTTTAAGTATCTATAATTTATTCAGTTACATTTCTATTAGGTTAGAACTATAACATTTAAAATAAGTAAGATTTTAACTATATGGAAAATAGATGTATACAAGGTATTAATATATTAAAAAAATGTATAATACTTTTAGTTCTTTTATTAGTAAGTTTATATAGCTTTAATGCTTTAAAAAGCTAATAGAAGGATTTTTATATATACTTTCAAAGTTTAATGGCTTAATCTTGCTTTACTGTTTGACATACACGTCTATCAGTTGCGTAAGCAGGGCATAAAGATCGCAAGACGCAGTAAGGAAAGGTCTTGTATTATTGAAAAAGCTACGCTGGGGATTAACTGTTAGTCCTCCAATGTCTTTTTTTTTAAGACCATTGGTAATATAACAGGGTAAATTTCAAGAATAACTTATTTATGTTTGTAAATTTTACGCTAAATAAGTAAACTTGAAGCGAAACTTATTTTAGCATTTTAATGTATTAATACATTAAAACAAGTAATAAGTGCGTTCAACGACTAAAAGGTGAGTGACTAACAATAATCCTTTATATAATCCCTGCATCTTTAGTTAAAACTATATCTAATATACAATATATAATTTATTTTTAAAAAGATTAAAAAATATTTTTAATCAAATTATATAATAATTTATGTACTTATCATATACCTTATATAATATAACATTATATAACTAATATTATTTTATAATTCATATGTTAAATTTATTAAACAAAAAATCTAATTTAATTGTCGATAATAAAATTATTAATTTTACTCAAAATAGGGATGATAAAATAGGATATCAGGAAAAAATTAATAGAGAAAATTTAAAAAAAAATTCTATTCAATATTATCCCTCTTCAAATAAAGAATGATCTAATAGTATCTATGCTTTTAACAAATCATATATTAAATCATTAGTTAATGCAGATAAAATAGTAAATAATCTATTTAAAAGTTACATTAATATCCTTACAAGTAAACTAAAAACTCTATTTAAACGTAGACGTGTTAGAAACAATCGTTTTTCTGCTAATAGGATATATATTAGTAGAGCTGAAATGAAACATACTAATGCTAAAGTTATTATTACACTATATGCGTATAATAAACAAAAATATATTTTCAACCGTAAAATAAGATCTATAGCTAAAAATATATATGCAAAAAAACAAAAAGAAAACATTCGTAGTTTTAAAAATCATATTAAAAGTATGGTAAAATTTTTTGTATCTAATACATATTATAATAGATTTAATATATATTTTAAACATGAATTAAGAAACATACAAAATATGTTAAAATTGTTTAAACTTGATGAATTAAAAAATGTGAAACAGATAAACTTTATTAAATATAAATTAAAAAACATAAAAGATAAACATTTCGAACGTACATTTATAAATATAAAAAGAAAAGTAATTCAAATATACTTATACAAACGTAAGTTTAAACTTATAAAAAAAATAAAAAACATATTATCATATATATTAAAAAAAAGATTTACTTCTCACAAATGAGGAATAAATTTAAAAAAAAGAAATAATCTATTGGTTTGAATATTATTAAACATAAATAATACATATCTTGTATTACGTAAAATGCGTAATCTTATGTTTATAAAAAAATTATTTTTATTAGAGGAAAAATTTTTCTATTATGCAAAATTGTTAAATTTTAACAAATGTAAATTTACAAATTTATTTTTGAGTTGAAAAGGCTTAGGATTGATTAGTTTAATAAGTCGAATCTACAATAAAAAAATAGAATTAAAAATAATTGAATTAAAATCTATACATTTAAACAGTGATATATTTTCATCTGCTATAAGTTTTAAGTTAAGAAATAGAAAAAATAAACTATTAAGGGTATTAAGAAAGGCTTTATTAAAGGTAAAATCACCATATATACATTTACTTTTAACAAGTGATAAAAATATAAATAGTATTAATAAAAATAACTTCCTTAACTTTATAAAACAAAAAGTAGTTAGTGGTGTAAGATTTGAAGTATCAGGTAGATTAACAAGACGTTTAACTGCTTCAAGATCTATATTTAAATATAGATATAAAGGTAGTTTAAAAAATATACATTCTTCATATAATAAATTATCATCAGTTATGATAAGAGGTCATGTTAAATCTAATCTGCAATCTACAATAGTACATTCTAAAACACGTAATGGAGCTTTTGGATTAAAAGGTTGAGTAAGTAGTTATTAATACATAATATATGATGTTAAATATAAAATTATATTACTAAATTATATTAATATAATAATATTAAAAATCATATTAAAATATTAAATTTTAAATTTTTCACATTGCATTAATTAGATATAGTTTAAAGATGAAGAAATAGTCTGAACCATTCTGTAAAGGGTGGAATAAAGGGTTAAACTTTTTATTATAACGTTTTTGAACAGGCTAATTGCGCCAGAGAGTACAAATTGAGTGCGCAGTTTGGCACCTCGATGTCGGCTTAGCTCATCCACATGAATGCAGAAATTATGAAGGGTGCGACTGTTCGTCGATTAAAGAGCTACACGAGCTGGGTTAAATACGTCGTGAGACAGTATGGTTTCTATCTTCTAGAGAAAATTAGAGTAAAATAAGGATAGCCCCTTCGTACGAAAGGAGTTGGGTATGGTAACCTCTGGTTTACCTGTTGTTTATATGCTTAATATTAACGAATGAAAAATTAATGATGAGATTAAGAGATATTAATTTCTTATATCAATTTGTTTTTGTAGGATATTACTTTTAGTTTACTCAAGTGTATATTTATAGTATAGGCATGGCAGGAAAGCTATGTTAGTTAAAGATAAGTGCTGAATGCATATAGGCACGAAGCTTACCTTAAGATACTCTTAAAGATACGTAGTATAACACTACGAAGATTAATAGGCTTTAGCTGAAATGACTTTGACGTTTTTAGGTATAAAGTACTAATTTAATTACTAACTAAATAACATACTTATCGCAATAAAAAATACTTTTATAATAGATATATAGCCTGGTTTGCATAATAGTAATGCACCCGTTTTGTAATCGGAAGATATGAGTGCAAATCTCGTACTGGGCTTATTAAATTGTTTGTACATTAATGCGGATTAATGTAATAGTAACATAACTGGCTCATGCCCAGTCAATAGGGGTGCAAATCCTCTGTCCGCATAAATATTATTATGTTAAGGCTATAGCTTAATAGGTAAAGCAAGCTGCTCATGATAGCTCAGATGAGTGTTCGAATCATTCTGGCCTTATTTATTATAATACTTATATTAATTAAATTTTTAATTGTTATATATATTTATTTATAAAATGTAATTCTTGTATATATTTAATATAGTTTATATGTAAAATTTAATATAGTTTATAGATAAAATTTAATTTCTGTAAATATGTATTTATTTTAAATCCGAGTGCTGGAATAGGTAGACAGGGCAAATTTAAGCTTTGCTGATATTATATCGTGAACGTTCAAGTCGTTCCTCGGATAAACATTATATATAGTTTTTAATATTTATAACAAATAACTTTAAATATAAACTAATAATAGACCCAATAGTCAAGTGGTTAAGACATAACATTTTCACCGTTATATACTCGGGTTCGATCCCCGATTGGGTTATTAATTTACTTACAAAAGGGTTTATGTTGTTTGCACATGAGCTTAAGGGGATATAGTTTAATTGGTAAAACTGCGATTTTGCATATCGCTATTTTAGGATCGAGTCCTAATATCTCCATAGATATATAATATATATAAATGCTAATTTAAAAAATAATAAAAGTTATTAACTAATATAGATAATTTTTTAATAATACAGCAATAATTTTATCTAAAACTTATTGTCTATCTAAAACTTATATATAACTAATTTTCGTTTATTAAAATGTAATATACTGTAATATATTGTAGTACAATCATAACGCGTTAACTAAATTGGTATAGTGTTATGCTACGGACATATTTTTACAAGTTCAAATCTTGTACGCGTTTTTATTTATTTAAAATTTTTATTTATAGTTTATATTTTAATCTTTACTACATATTAATATAATATTAATTAATACAATATGATATATGAATATAAAGTATTAAAAATAAAAAAAGCCCAAGAAGCTCAACCTGGTAGAGCGGAACTCTGAAGATGTTTAGGTTATAAGTTCAAATCTTATTTTGGGCAAAATATAATGTTATATAAATTATAACAAGTAAAATTTAAAAATAAAAGACAAAACATAAAAACAATGAAAAATGAAAATATAAAAACGATAAAAAAAGTTTTATATGGTTTTATAAAGTTTTATTTTATAAAGTTTTATATAATATTATATTAATGGGTATGCTGAAATTGGTAGACAGGTCCCGCTTAGGACGGGATGAAATTATCTCATGTAAGTTCAAGTCTTACTACCCATATTATCATATATATTTTAGTATGTAATACTATAGTTAAATATAACTATAAATATGTTGTAGACTAACCGGTAAGTCATAAATTTTTGGTATTTATTTATAGGTGTTCGAATCACCTCAACATAAATATTTTATAAAAATAGTTAAAGGTGGATATAGTTCAATAGGTAGAACAACTGTATGTGGCACAGTAAGTTCCCTGTTCAATTCAGGGTATCCTCCCTATTTAATGAATTAATATATATATTTAAGCAAGCCAGGATAGTTCAATTGGTTAGAACGTTAATTTCATGCATTAAGAATGAGAATTCGATTTTCTCTTCTGGCTTAACGTATTATTACTATATATATTTTAGTAATTATTGAAACCCTTATATAAATATAATCTTTGTTAAATATACACAGAAGTAATTTTCAAGCTCATCCTTTTCATTTAGTTTCTCCTTCTCCTTGACCACTGTACACTAGTATTAGTTTATTAACTCTTACTACTTCAGGTGTTTTATCTTTTCATGGATTTAATAATTCAGAATATTTTCTTACATTAGCTTTCTTTACCTTGGTATTATCTATGTCATTTTGATTTCGTGATATTATATCTGAAGGTACATATATAGGTAATCATACTTTAGCTGTTCAAAGAGGACTTAACATGGGTGTGGCCCTATTTATAGTGTCAGAAGCTTTATTTTTTGTAGCAATTTTTTGAACTTTCTTTCATAGTGCTCTTTCTCCTACTGTTGAATTAGGAGCAATGTGACCACCTATGGGTATAGAGGCGATCAATCCATTTGAATTACCTTTACTTAATACAGTAATTTTATTATCATCGGGTGTAACAGTAACATATGCTCATCATTCTCTAATACAAGGTAATAGAAGAGGAGCGTTATACGGTTTAATTTTCACTATTGTTTTAGCTATTATATTTACAGGTTTCCAAGGAATAGAATATTCAGTTTCATCTTTTACAATAACAGATGGAGCATTTGGATCTTGTTTTTATTTTGGTACTGGTTTTCATGGTCTACATGTAATGATAGGTACAGCATTTTTAGCAGTAGGTTTTTGGCGTTTATTAGCTTACCATTTAACAGATAATCACCATTTAGGTTTAGAATCTGGTATACTTTACTGACACTTTGTTGATGTTGTTTGATTATTTTTATTTATATCTATTTATTATTGAGGATCATAAAAATTATAATTTAATATAATATTATTATCATTATTATAATAATTAATAGTAATGTATAATAAGTATTTTATAAATTTATAAAAATATATATTTTTTAACATATATAATAATTAAATATTATATTTAACATATTTACGTTAAAAATTTGTTTTTTTTTTATTAACGTAACTTCTTTACAGTTCCTTATGCGTCTTAATAAAAAGGTATTTAAATCAAATAATTTCAAAAATGAATATATTGATCATTCAGGGTTTTTGCATACTTCTAATAGAAGTTATTCAGTAAATCATAAAATTAGAAATGGTATAGGCAAAGTTTTTAATTTAGTTAATATTTTAAAACAGATGGATCTTCTAATAATCCAGGTAGTTCTTATTAGGATAATAAATATACCAAATTCAGAGTAATTAGTTTTTATATTTATTGGTTAGTTTATAATACTGATAATATAAGAGTATTCTACTTTTGGTATAAGATTAACCCAATATGAATTAAATATAATTAAACAACCTAAGAATATAAGGAGTATTATGGCAGGCTTATTGTTATCTGATGGTTATATATCTTATAGCGCTAGAAGCAAAAATGGTTATTTAAGTTTAACTCTATCTCACTTATATTATGTTTATTTTGTATATAATATTTTATCTCATTATTGTACTAGGTAACCTGTGTTTAGAGAAAGACATAGATATGGTAAATCAATATTTGGTTTGGAAATACACACTAGATCTATGCTTTGTATAACAGAATTATATAGTTTATTTTATATAAATAAAACTAAAATTATAAAATTTTCTGTGTATAACGAACTTACTTATATTGCATTAGCTCATTGAATTATTGGAGATGGTACTGATTCCTATTCTATAAATTATGTTGTTATGTTAATTAATATTCTTATTATTAAATATGATATACATTGTACTATACGTTATTATAGTTTTCTCATAATATATGTCTATAAAATATATAAGCCTAAATTGCGTTCTATTGTATAACCTTTTATGCATATATCTATGATGTATAAACTAGGTAAAAAAAAAAGAGAATTGACTGAGTGGTTTAAAGTGATAAGCTTGAAACTTATTTGATTGAAAAATCACATCCGTTCGAATCGGATATTCTCTGTAATAAAANAAAAAAAGAGAATTGACTGAGTGGTTTAAAGTGATAAGCTTGAAACTTATTTGATTGAAAAATCACATCCGTTCGAATCGGATATTCTCTGTAATAAAAGAATAAAAAATTAAAAAGGTTTAATAATAATTGTGAAATATAGAAATGATAGACAATAACTTATTGATGTTAAGTGAGAGTCTAAAGAATATAAAATTGCTAAATTATTTATTCCACATATATCGCTACCTGTATAAAAAAGGACATTTTTCCTTTAATACGGCGAGATTAATATGCTCATTTAACCGAGACCGCTATTATCAAATAGAATGGTTATGAAATGTATTACTTCACAACCGTTCGATAACATAAAAGTATAAAAACATAAAAATATAACATAAAATTAAACACATATAATTATAAACACCAGTTATAAACTTATTAGTGTTTATAATTATAAACTTATTTAATTTTACAACAAAATATAATAATTTATAGTGTATTGTATTAATACAATATTATTATAAGTATGCATTCTAAACGGCTGTAGGTTAACTGGTAGACCTTTCGCCTTCCAAGCGAAGTGTATCGATTCGAATTCGGTTAGCCGTAAAAAATTAGTATAATAGAATTATATAATTCTATTATATAATATCTTTATATAATAGAAATGCATAATAAACATTTTACAAACATATAAAAATATATTTATATATATATATTTTTATTAATAAATTAATATAAAAAAAAATTATAACACAATTAAATATTATAATATAATTAAATATTATAACATAATTAAATATTATAACACAATTAAATATTATAACATAATTAAATACTATAACATGAATTATGTAAATAATACATATATATGTTTGCGTAAAAAAAGGTTTTTTTTTTAACGTAACTTCTTTATAGTTCTTTATGTATATAGATAATATATTTGCCTCGAAAAATTTCAAAAATGAATATAATGGTTATTCAGAATATTTACAAAATGAATATAAAGAAGCACAAAATATAAGTACATCTGCAATATCTATGTGAATGGAAAGATGATTTTTATCTTCAAATGCTAAAGATATTGGAACATTGTATTTAATATTTGCGCTATTTTCAGGGTTAATAGGTACAGCCTTTTCTGTATTGATCAGATTAGAGTTATCAGGACCTGGTGTTCAATATATAGCCGATAATCAATTATATAATAGCATAATAACAGCTCATGCTATAATAATGATTTTCTTTATGGTCGAAAAAGGCTTTAATATGTTAAATATGAAATTACAACCATCACTACTTAGGTACATGATAAATGATAATAATGTTGTAAAAATAGGTTACGATAATAACAATCTTGTAAAAATAGGTAGTGATATTAACAATAATGATAATTACAAAAAACCTAAACATAAGTATGTTAAGATTTTAGTAGATAACCCTTTTAATAATAGAGATATTATACTTAAAGTAACTAAAAAACAAAAAGGTGTTTATATATGGGAAAGTTTAGATAATAAACATAAGTATGTGGGTCATTCTATTAATTTATATAATCGTATAAGTTCTTATTTTATGCCTTCTATACTTAAGACCAAAGCACGTAGAGTTCTACGTTATTTAAATAAGCATGGTTTTAATGATATGAAGTTAACTATATATATTATGGATGAAAATTCTAATTTAGAACAAGTAGTAGAATTAGAACAACATTTTATTGATAATCTAAAGCCAAATCTTAATGTAGATCTATTAGCTAGTAGTTCTGGGTATCACGAATCTATGGCTCAAGAAATACGAGCAAAACTTCGTAAACAAAGAGGTATTCCTGTGTATATCTATAAGGCTGATGATTTTTCTTTGTTGTATGTATTTGAATCAAAACAATATATGTTTGATTCAATAAATATTCATCATAACACACTAAACGATTGCCTAAATTTAGGTACACTGTATTTAGATACTTTCTTTTTTTCTTTAGATTTAATAGAGGAATCTACTAATATACTTACATTAGATGAAATTAAAAATTTAGTTAATGATAAACGAGATGTTTATAATGTTAAACATCCTGCAGCTAAAGCTATTTTAGCGGAATTTAAAGACGATTCAAGAAAAAATTTAGTCTTTTCTTCATTAAATAGTTTAGCTAAACACCTAAAAGGTGACCGTCAGGTTATAAGAGATTATCTAACAGGAAAAAAATCAGGTTATTATCGAGGTAAATGAAAATTTACTTACCAAAATTAAATATATTTAACATTTTAAAAAGGCATGGCCGGGTAAGATAGAAATATTTTACTTTCTTTTCACTGTATGCTGGAATCCCTTTAGAGCTTTTGAAACTAGTATTGCAGACTTTATTTTAAATAAAAGTGGCAGAATACAGTTACATTTCAAAAGATTAGGCAATCAGCCGGAAACCAAAAATAAAAGGGCTTACTATAGCATTAAACACTTTTATTTAGTAGGATCCTCAGAGACTACACGTGAAATACCTTAGTAAATATTATACATATATTTAAAGGTAAAGATATAGTCCAAACATTAATAAAAGTTAATGAAAATGCATGCCAGCATTAATAGGAGGTTTCGGTAATTTCTTACTTCCATTAGTAGTAGGAGGGCCTGATATGGCATTCCCTAGACTTAATAACATCAGTTTTTGATTACTGCCTCCTAGTCTTATATTATTCTTATTTGCTAGTGGTATAGAAAATGGAGCAGGTACAGGATGGACGCTTTACCCACCTTTGTCAGGTATACAAAGTCATAGTGGACCTAGTGTAGATTTAGCTATATTTGGGTTACACTTATCAGGTGTCAGTAGTTTACTAGGAGCTATGAACTTCATAACAACAATATTAAATATGAGAAGTCCTGGTATAAGATTACATAAATTAGCTTTATTTGGTTGAGCGGTTGTTATTACAGCTGTTTTACTGTTACTATCATTACCTGTGCTTGCCGGTGCAATTACTATGGTACTAACTGATAGAAATTTTAACACATCATTCTTTGAAGCAGCAGGAGGTGGTGATCCTATATTATATCAACATCTTTTTTGATTCTTTGGTCATCCTGAGGTTTATATATTAATTATTCCAGGTTTTGGTATAATTAGTACAACTATATCAGCTAGTTCAAACAAAAGTGTATTTGGATACCTTGGTATGGTGTATGCTATGTGTTCTATTGGTATTTTAGGTTTTGTAGTTTGAAGTCACCACATGTACACAGTTGGTTTAGATGTAGATACAAGAGCTTATTTCACAGCTGCTACATTAATAATTGCAGTACCAACAGGTATTAAAATATTCTCATGATTAGCTACTTGTTACGGTGGATCTATTCATTTAACACCTTCAATGTTATTTGCATTAGGTTTTGTATTTATGTTCACTATAGGTGGACTTAGTGGAGTTGTTTTAGCTAATGCTTCATTAGATATAGCATTTCATGACACATATTATGTTGTAGCTCATTTCCATTATGTATTAAGTATGGGAGCTGTATTTGCATTATTTAGTGGATGATATTTCTGAATACCTAAAATATTAGGTTTAGATTATAACATATTATTATCTAAAGTTCATTTCTGAATTTTATTTATAGGAGTTAATGTTACATTCTTTCCACAACACTTCTTAGGGCTACAAGGAATGCCTAGAAGAATAAGTGATTACCCTGATGCTTTTGCAGGTTGAAATTTAATCAGTAGTTTTGGTTCAATTATATCTGTTATTGCTACAATATTATTTTTACATATTGTATATTTACAATTAGTAGATGGTAATGCTGTATCAAGGTATCCTTGAGCAATACCTCAATTCTTTACTGATACATATCAAGCACTTATAAATAGAGCTTATCCTGGTTTAGAGTGATGTTTACAAAGTCCTCCAAAACCTCATGCTTTTGTAAGTTTACCTTTACAAAGTTCAGCAGATTCTTGAGTTATTACTATTTCCTTTATAGTTAATTATATTTTTAATAGTTGCATAGATTTTTGTGATGCACCAAGAGCTTGAGGTCTATATTTTCAAGATAGTGCCAGTCCACAAATGGAAGCTATAGTAGAGCTACACGATAATATTATGTATTATTTAGCAATAATTTTGTTTGGTGTAGGTTGAATAATACTATCAATTGTTAGAAATTTTGTTAGCAGTAAATCTCCAATAAGTAATAAATATTTAAATCACGGTACTTTAATAGAACTAATTTGAACAATAACTCCTGCATTAATATTAATATTAATTGCTTTTCCATCTTTTAAACTTTTATATTTAATGGATGAAGTAACAGATCCATCTATAACATTATACGCAGAAGGTCACCAATGATATTGAAGTTATCAATATCCAGATTTTTTAAGTAGTGATGACTCATTTATAGAATTTGATTCATATTTAGTGCCAGAATCAGACTTAGAAAAAGGAGGCTTAAGAATGTTAGAAGTAGATAATAGAGTAATTCTTCCTGAATTAACACATACCAGATTTATAGTTGGAGCTGCAGATGTAATACATTCATTTGCTGTTCCTGCATTAGGAATTAAATGTGATGCTTTCCCTGGTAGATTAAATCAATTTTCTGTTCTTATAAATAGACTTGGTACATATTATGGTCAATGCTCAGAAATATGTGGTATATTACATAGCTCTATGCCTATAGTTGTACAATCAGTATCATTGGAAAAATTTTTAGCTTGATTACTAGAACAATAAGGCACAAAATGATCATTAGTTCAATATTATTATTATTATTATCGAATGCCGTAACATTAAGACGAGATAAATCTATACTATATTCAAGAATAAGTATGATAATTTTACTTTACTCTTGTTTAATAGGATACAATAATTTAGATTTTTCATTATTGGAAAATGGTATAGACTTATTTACAGGTTTTTCCCTTTCTACTGTTGTAGAATTACAAATAATTGGTTTATACTTATTATATAGTATATATAGAGGTATAAACCCTCAATATTTTTACATTTTTTTATTCATGGATTTTTTCAGCTGCTTTTCCGTGTTTGGGTGTATAGGGATTACAATACTATTTTTATTAAAATCTTGTTGTTTAACATTATATATTATAATATATAATCTTATACATGTAAAATCGAAAAATAAAAAATCTAATACTTTTCTTCAAAATATATATTTAAAATTAAAAGATATAATACAAAAAATTCTTGCAAATTTTCAATATATTTGATTAATGTTTCTTGTGTCTATTGCTATAAAAAACAGTTTTTTTTATATGTTAAACGATTTTTACTGTCTTCAATTAATAGTATTTTTAGCCTTTTCTTTGTGGTTACCTATATCATATATAAATAGTATTTTTTTCATGTATAAAAAAAAAGAAACTATTAATTTTTCTTTATTTAATGAATATATTATTCATTATATTACAATAGATAAAGCTATTTTTTTAATTTGTATGGCTACGTTTTTTGGCTATATTAAAATAGTCTTTTTATTAGATTTATTTCGTCCTATTTTATGCGATGATAGCGATGACGAAAGTGTTAATAACGCTTCCGAAAATTATAAAAATAAAGATATTGTAAAGTATAATTCTAAGAGACGTTTAAGCACGTCAGATACTCAGTTATCAAAAGATGTTAGTAATAAAATTATAAAAATTAACCCTGATCTTTTGATAACAAACCGAGAATTAGACTATTTATATTCTACCAATAAAAAATTAGCCGATAAATATTATACATTTAATGACAATTCCTATATTAATGTTACGGATGCCAGAACGATTATAACTAAGAATTTTAAGCATATATGGGTAGAATTACCTGAGTTTTCTGGTTACACAATAAATAATTATATGGATAAGTGTCCAAGTGCTATATTAGCTTTTAATCAATTAGATAGTGAATGTCTTGAAGACATAACATATGGTTATGTTTCACCTCTATTAAATACTGTTTTCAAAAATGAGTATGGGTTTGGTGTTGTACCACAGACAGGTGGGGGAAAATCACCCTGTGATTTTATAGTTAATATTGCTGATCAGATACGTTTTCATCATACATTCATAGAATGTAAACGTTTTAGTGGTGATAGTGTGGAAGCATCTATGCGTCAACTAGTTCGTTATTTAAAAGAAAGCAATGCACCTAATAATGTTTTTGGTATTGTTGTAAAAGATTCTTTTATCACGTTTTTTGAATATCATAGTGGCTGACATAATATTAATCATTTTAACAATAAATGTGATCATTACGTAGGATTATTAGGTTTATATGCTAGCGAAGCAGGTATAAAAGTGATTGAACAACAAGACATATTCTTACCACAATTCCAAACATACGATTATAGAAATCCTTTGCACATACCTAGTATAAATATGTTATTCATGTATTTGTCGCAGCATACATTTGCACCTTGAAGAGGAAAAAATTTAGAGGTAGATATGTCTCTTAGATCAGATCAATTTGATGCACTTTTTTATAATTCAAAACATTTGGAATACGATAGATCTATATTGGGTTATAATTACTCAAGCAAAACAGAACTACGCTTACACAACGGTTTAATTAAAAAAGTACCTATGGAATTTCCAGTTAAAGTCGTAGAACTAACAACGGAAAATGGAGATAAAATAGATTTATCTAAAATATCTCCAATTAATCAAAGAAAAATATGAGATATTTTAGCTAAAGAGGGTATTAGACATAATATAAAAAATGCTTATTCTGAACAAATAAATCCTATTAATATTTTACCTAGGACAGAACAAGCGGAAAGCTCTATAGCAAATAAATATGGTACAAGTAATATTTCTTCTCAAATAAATACCCCTGAAAAGAATTTACATACATTAAAGGAAGTAAAAAAATTGCCAAATAGATTTAATACAAGTAATAGTTCAAATGAATATTCTTAAAAAGGATTTATCTATATTAGAAGTAAAACAATCTATGGTAAATATAGATATATTTATTTTAGTAAATTAATAATGTATTTATTTAGTAATTTTTTATGATTTTAATCTGAATATATAAAATATACATAGTTGTACTGCTTATTTTATTAAACAAATGATATTCTATTTTATTAAGCAAAAAAAATACGTTATTAATTTATATATTAAATGAGAATATTAAAAAGTCATCCCATTTTAAAAATGGTTAATTCTTACACGATAGATTCACCACAACCATCAAATATAAGTTATTTGTGGAATTTTGGTTCATTATTAGCCTTTTGCTTGGTTATACAAATAGTTACTGGTGTAACACTAGCAATGCATTACAATCCTAGCGTTTTAGAAGCATTCAATTCAGTTGAACATATTATGAGAGATGTTAATAATGGGTGATTAATACGTTATTTACATTCAAACACGGCTTCAGCTTTTTTTTTTTTAGTTTACTTACACATAGGAAGAGGTTTATACTATGGATCTTATAGAGCTCCTAGAACTTTAGTATGAACTATTGGTACTATTATATTTATACTAATGATGGCTACAGCTTTCCTGGGTTATGTTCTTCCGTATGGGCAAATGTCATTATGAGGTGCAACAGTTATTACTAACCTTATGAGTGCAATTCCTTGGGTTGGACAAGATATAGTTGAATTTATTTGAGGTGGTTTCTCTGTAAATAATGCAACTTTAAATAGATTTTTCTCATTACATTTTGTATTACCTTTTATATTAGCCGCTTTGGCTTTAATGCATTTAATTGTATTACATGACAGTGCAGGATCTGGTAATCCTTTAGGTGTTTCAGGTAATTATGACAGAATACCTTTTGCACCATATTATATATTTAAAGATTTAATAACTATATTTTTATTTATAGTAGTATTATCAATCTTTGTATTCTTTATGCCTAATGTTTTAGGTGATAGTGAAAATTATGTTATGGCAAATCCCATGCAAACTCCTGCTGCTATAGTACCTGAGTGATATCTTTTACCATTTTATGCTATATTAAGATCTATACCTAATAAATTATTGGGTGTTATTGCAATGTTCAGTGCAATATTAATATTATTAGTTATGCCATTTACTGATTTAAGTAGATCAAGAGGTATACAATTCAGACCATTAAGTAAAATAGCTTTTTATATTTTTATAGCCAATTTCTTAATTTTAATGCAACTAGGTGCTAAACATGTTGAATCTCCATTCATAGAATTTGGACAAATATCAACAATAATTTATTTTTCATATTTTTTAGTTATAGTACCTGTAACTAGTTTATTAGAAAATAGTTTAATAGAATTATCTATAAATAAAAAATAAATAAAAAACATATAAAAAATATATAAAAAATATATAAAAAATATAAAAATAAATAATTTTTATAGATAAATAGGTTCAAATCCTATACTATTTAAATGATCATTAGTTCAATATTATTATTATTATTATCGAATGCCGTAACATTAAGACGAGATAAATCTATACTATATTCAAGAATAAGTATGATAATTTTACTTTACTCTTGTTTAATAGGATACAATAATTTAGATTTTTCATTATTGGAAAACGGTATAGGGTTATTTGGGGGTTTATTTCATGCCACATGTATTACTAATGTATTTCATATTTTTATATTATTATTAAGTAGTATTATATTAGTATTAACAGCTTTTTACCCTAGAAATTTAAAAACTCAAGAATACAGTTCATTATATAAATTAATATATTGTAAATTAATTTATTATGAAACAAGTATTTTAAATAAAATGGCTGAACAATACAAAATAATAGAATATCCCCTAATATTATTATTTATAGTTACAGGAGCCTTATTTTTAATGTCAACAAACGATTTGGTTTCTATATTTTTATCAATAGAATTACAAAGTTATGGACTCTATCTATTGTCTACAATATACAGAAATTCAGAATCAGCCACTTCTGGTGGTCTTATGTATTTTTTATTAGGTGGTTTATCTTCTTGTTTTATATTATTAAGTACAAGTTTGTTATATGCTAATTCAGGTACTACTAATTTAGATAGCCTTTATATAATAATTAATATATCCGACATAGATGTTTCTATGACTGATAAGTCAACTAACATACTGTTTTGATACAAACCTTATTATATACATATAAGTTTATTGATAATGTCTGTAGGATTTTTATTTAAAGTTTCAGCAGCACCTTTTCATTTTTGAAGTCCTGATGTGTATGATGCTATTCCAACCATAGTAACCACTTTTGTGGCCATAATCGCAAAAATATCTATATTTATATTTTTATTAGAATTAGTACATTATACTAGTAAATTAGTTTTTGACCTAAATTTTACTTGAACTACTAGTTTATTACTTAGTTCTCTAATATCTTTAATTATAGGTACAGTAGTTGGTTTAAGACAGTTTAGAATAAAAAGGTTATATGCTTATAGTACTATATCACATGTAGGGTTTATATTATTATCATTAAGTATACATAGTGTAGAATCTATACAAGCATTTATTTTTTATATAATACAATACTCTATATCAAATCTAAATGCTTTCATACTATTAATTAGTATAGGTTATTCATTATATTGTTATGTGTATGAAGACAAAAAAGAAATTGATACTAAAAAATATACTAATAATGAAGAAGTTGTCAATAAATATAGATACCAAGATGAAAATACTTCTCCTATACAGCTTATAAGTCAGTTGAAAGGTTATTACTATATAAATCCAATGATGGCTTTAAGTTTATGTATAACTTTATTTTCATTTGTAGGAGTTCCACCTTTAATAGGTTTTTTTGGAAAACAGATGATTCTGAGTGCAGCTCTTGATAATGGATACATATTTATGTCATTAGTCGCTATATTAACTAGTGTAATAAGTGCAGTATATTACCTATTTGTTATAAAACAAATATTTTTTGAAAAACCTTCTTACAAATTAAATCCTGTTTTAAACGACTTAAGTTTAAACTGCGTTATTAGTAACGGAAAAACTATTTTAAAAAAAACAATGCTTAAGGTTAATAATATTGTAATATCTAGTTCTTTAAGTGTAATTATATCTATTTTAACCCTTATTATCCTTCTTTTCATCTTTATACCGCAGGAATGATTAAGTATGTCAAATATATTAGCACTAATACTATTTAATATATAAATATGACCAGTACTACGTTTTTTTTTATATTTATACCTTTATTAGCTATTATATTATTAGTAGTTAATTTAATATTAGCTCCACATAATCCTTACCAAGAAAAAGATAGTGTGTTTGAATGTGGTTTTCATTCTTTTTTAGGTCAAAACAGAACTCAGTTTAGTATATCTTTTTTCATATTTGCACTATTATTCCTATTATTTGATTTAGAAATACTTCTAGTATATCCATATATTGTAAGTGGATATACAAATGATATATATGGTTTAATTATTATGCTAATATTTTTTGTATTATTGACATTAGGATTTGCTTTTGAATTAGGTAAAAATGCGTTAAAAATTGATAGTAGACAAAAATTAAGTTTATAAATATACTTTTAATATTTAATATATTTAAACTTGTGATACAAATTGTAAAATGTTATTTGTAATATGTTAGTTAATATATTTTAAAAATAACATAGGGAAGTCCGGAGCTATCTATATATATCTTTTTAATTTTTGTTAAAAATATAGGTATAAACCTTGGTGATTAACAGAAACTAAGCATAATAAAAATTAATTCATTAGTATTTTATTACTTTGAACTGAAAAGCCTATATTTAGCTTTTGTTTAGATTAATATTACATAAACAGGACTCGGCTTAATTGTATTCAGTTATATAATATCATTTTTTAGCTTTCTATCATTTATATGTTTTTTGTAATTTATATCTTTTCTTAATAATATTTAACTTATTTATATTTGATATTCAAATTGTATAACTTTTTTTTGTATCGAATCTATAGTTAAATTTAACCTAATCATCTAAAGTATGTTATAGATATGTATATATATTTTTGTAGCTATATATATTTTTGTAACTATATATTTTTGTAACTTTAGACTTAGCTTATAATAAATATAATGTTATATTTACCCACAATAATATCTATAATTGAAGTATTAATTGTTGTTGTTCCTGCTTTATTAGTTGTAGCTTTTGTAACAATAGCTGAAAGAAAAACAATGGCTAGTATGCAAAGAAGATTGGGGCCTAATTCAGTGGGTTGATATGGTCTTCTTCAAGCATTTGCAGATGCTCTTAAACTTTTATTAAAAGAGTATGTATCTCCAACACAAGCTAACTTAATATTATTTTTCCTTGGTCCAATAATAACTTTAATTTTTTCATTGTTAGGTTATGCCATTATACCTTACGGTCCTGGTTTAACAATAATGGATTATAATCTTGGTATACTATATATTTTAGCTGTATCTTCATTGTCTACATATGGTATACTTTTAGCAGGTTGATCTGCCAATTCTAAGTATGCTTTTTTAGGATCATTAAGAAGTACAGCTCAATTAATTAGTTATGAGTTAATTTTAAGTTCTGCTATATTATTGGTTGTTTTATTAGCTGGTAGTCTAGATATAACTGTAATTATAGAAGCTCAAAGAGCTATTTGATATATAGTACCTTTATTTCCTATATTTGTTATATTCTTTATAGGATCCATTGCAGAAACTAACAGAGCTCCTTTTGATTTAGCAGAAGCTGAATCAGAATTAGTTAGTGGATTTATGACAGAACATTCTGCAGTTATATTTGTGTTTTTCTTTTTGGCTGAATATGCTAGTATAGTACTTATATGTATATTAAATAGTATACTATTTTTAGGTGGTTATTTATTTGATTTCAATTTCTTTCTTTCTCCTTTTATGTATCTTTTACAATTTATTGATTTTGATGCTTGATTACGTATAACAAATAACCAGTTTAATTATGAATCTAACTATGAAGTTTCTTATAATCCACTAGTAGAAGGTATATTATGCAGTGTGGTTATAGGGTTTAAAGCTTGTATAATGATATTTATATTTATATGAGCTAGAGCTTCTTTCCCAAGAATACGTTTTGATCAATTAATGTCCTTTTGTTGAACTGTTTTACTGCCAGTAGTTATTGCTTTTATTATATTAATTCCTTGTATTTTATATAGTTTTGAAATTATACCTAGTAATATACCTTTATTATAAAAAGGCATATGGTATAAAAAATATAAAAAAAAATAAAACAAATAATGTATTTAAAATGTATCTACTCATTTAAAATAAAAAAAAATATTATTAAAGTTAAATTATATTTCCAATTTCTGGAAAATATAATGATTAAACATATTATATATATATATACATAATGAATTTATCACTAATACTATTTATAATAGGAATATTGGGTTTTGTATTAAATAGAAAAAATATTATATTAATGCTTATTTCAATTGAAATAATGCTATTAGCTATTACGTTTTTAATTTTAGTAAGTTCACTTAGCTTTGATGATATATTAGGCCAAACATATGCTATATATATAATAGCGATAGCTGGAGCTGAATCAGCTATAGGTTTAGGTATATTAGTTGCTTTTTACAGATTAAGAGGAAGTATTGCAATAGAATTTAAGTAATGTATCTAGTTATAATTATCTTACCACTATTAGGATCAATAGCTGCTGGTTTTTTTGGTAGAAAAATTGGAGTTAATGGAGCTCAATTTATAACATGTAGTGCAGTTATAATTACGACAATGTTAGCTGTAATAGCTTTTTTTGAAGTTGGATTAAACAATATACCTGTGTCAATACAAGTATTTAGATGAATCGATTCGGAATCACTTAATGTGTCATGAGGGTTTCATTTTGATTCATTAACGGTTTCTATGTTAATACCCGTACTAATTGTTTCATCTTTAGTGCATATATATTCAATAGGATATATGAGTCATGATCCTCGGGAAGACGTTTTGGGAAAACGTTCTTATATTTATGGGGATAAACTGTCAAACTCCGGGGAACTCCTAAAGCTTAAGGTACCAAACTATATATGAAAGTGTATAAGTGGCTGAACTAATTACTCAGGTAAGGTAACAAGCCTTAAGATGAGTGAAAACAAAATGGACAATCGCGGATCTAAATCAGATTTCAGATCAAATTTGAATTATGTAAAAGAGCAACGAGTAGACGGCAGTTGATGTATTAAAAGTAGATTAATGCATTTAAGGTATACTCTTAAAGGTTTCGAAAGAAACTGTTCACTCAAAATCCCTTCTAAACAATTAATTGTCAAAAGATTCTCTTCTACTTTAATATCTTCTGTTAAACCTTGGTTTTTATCTGGTATAATAGATGCAGAAGGTTCATTTACTATAATAATAGATAAAAATCAAATTCGTAAATTAGGATGACGTGTACAATCGAAATTTCAAATAGGACTACATATTCGGGATCTTAATCTATTAAACCAGCTACAAAAACATTTAGAAGGATTTGGTACAATACATATAGATCAAACTAGAAACCGGGTAAATTATTCAATTGATTCTGCTAAAGAGTTAAATAAGCTATTTGTTCATTTAGAACGTTTCCCTTTATTAACACAAAAAGCTGCGGATTTCATTTTATTTAAACAAGCTGTAAATCTTATGAATAATAAAGCTCATCTTACTATCGAAGGTTTAAATCAAATAGTAAATATAAAAGCCTCTATGAACCTAGGTCTATCAGATAAGTTAAAAGCAGAGTTTAAAGGATACAGTCCAGTTGAAAAACCGGTAGTTAATAATGAAAAAACTCCTGACCCTTCTTGAATAGCAGGTTTTGTGAGTGGGGAAGGAAATTTTTATGTCCATATCGCCAAGGGTACTACTAAAATAGGATATCGTGTTCAGTTGAGATTTAGAATAACTCAACATATAAGAGATATAAAACTAATGGAAAGTATAATGCTTTTATTAGGGTCAGGTAGTATTTACAAATATCCTAAACAATCGGCTATTAACATAACAATTATGAATTCTTCAGATATTAGTAATAAAATAATTCCTTTCTTTAATGAATACCCTATTATGGGTGTAAAATTATATGATTATCTTTATTGATGTAAAATTCATAATTTAATATTAGATGGTTCTCATTTAACACCTGAGGGTATTAATATTATTCGTAACATAAAAGCTGGGATGAACAAGGGTAGAGATTTTACTTTAAACAATTAATTGCAAGATAAATTTGAGAAAATATGCATAACCAAAGATTTTTTAGTTATTTGAGCTTATTTACATTTATGATGATAATTCTTGTAACAGCTAATAATTTTTTATTAATGTTTGTAGGTTGAGAAGGTGTGGGTATATGTTCATATCTTTTAGTTTGTTTTTGGTTTACTAGAATAGCAGCTAATCAAAGTTCTTTATCAGCTTTTTTAACTAATAGAGTAGGTGATTGTTTTTTAACTATTGGTATGTTTGCAATTTTATGATCTTTTGGTAATATTGATTATTCTACAGTATTCTCATTAGCTCCTTATATTAATGAAAAGGTTATTACTATTATAGGTATATGCTTATTAATAGGAGCTATGGCTAAAAGTTCTCAAGTTGGATTACATGTATGGTTGCCAATGGCTATGGAGGGACCTACACCTGTATCGGCATTAATACATGCGGCTACTATGGTTACTGCAGGTGTATACTTATTAATGCGTACATCACCTTTAATAGAATATAGCTCAACTGTGTTAATGCTATGCTTGTGTTTAGGTGCTGTTACAACTGTATTTAGTTCACTTATTGGTCTATTCCAACAAGATATTAAAAAGGTTATAGCTTATTCAACCATGAGCCAATTAGGTATGATGGTTATAGCCGTAGGTTTATCTTGTTATAATATAGCTTTATTTCATTTAATAAATCATGCTTTTTACAAAGGTCTTCTTTTTTTAGGAGCCGGAGCAGTAATTCATGCTGTAGCTGATAATCAAGACTTTAGAAAATATGGAGGATTAAGACCTTTTTTACCACTAACTTATTCAGTTATGCTAATTGCTTCTCTTAGTTTAGTGGCTTTTCCTTTTATGACAGGATTTTATTCTAAAGATTTTATACTTGAATCTGCATATGGTCAATACTATTACTCTAGTACTGTTGTATACATGATAGCTACAATAGGAGCTATGTTTACTACATTATATTCTGTTAAAGTGCTATATTTAACATTTTTAACTAATCCTAACGGACCTTTAGTTAATTATAAACAGGCACATGAAGGTAATATTTTTATGAGTTTTCCTTTAATAATATTAGCAGTATTTTCTATATTCTTTGGTTATATAACAAAAGATATATTTATAGGATTAGGTTCAGGGTTTTTTGCTGATAATGCTTTATTTATTCATCCTTCACATGAAATTATGTTAGATACTGAATTTGGTGTACCAACTTTATTCAAATTGTTACCTTTAGTTTTCACAATTTTATTAAGTGTAATTTCTATTATATTATCTGAAAACGTACCTGGTGTATTAAGTAAATTTAAACTTACTAGAATTGGTTATAATATATTTAGCTTTTTTAATCAACGTTTTTTAATAGAACTTTTCTATAATAATTATATTACTAATTTTATTTTAAAATTAGGTGGTCAAACAACGAAGGTTATTGATAAAGGATCTGTGGAGTTATTAGGACCTTTTGGTTTAGAAAAAAGTTTACTAAGTTTAAGTAAATCTATTTCTAGTTTGGATACTGGTGTTATTACTTCATATGCTTTGTATATTTTAATTGCTTTAATTTTTTATATATTAATACCATATTTATCTATAACAGATAATAGTATTTTAATATTAATACTTTTTTTATTTTTATGTATTATAAGATTTAAATAGTTTTATATAGTTAATGTAAATACACAAAATTAAAGTTAAACTTATAACTTAAACTTAAGATATAAAAACAATATAATTTAAATATTTATAATCTTAATATTTAAATAATAGATTTTAAAATGTATTGATACAATTAAAGTAAAAATATAAAATTAAAAATAAAAATATAAAATTATATAAAATTAAGAATATAAACGTTATGGTGTTAAAATTTATTATACAATATAATAGTATATTATATCATATAATAATTGTTATTATAATAATTAATAGTAAGATATTTAAAATTATAAATATTATTATATATTAAAAATTATTAATAATAAATAGATACTAGTAAAATTATTAAATAAAAAACTATATTTTTAACTAATGGTTTAAACTAAAATAATGAATTTTTTATAATATTATATTAAAAAAAAAATGATACAAGCAGCAAAAATAATAGGAACTGGATTAGCTACTACAGGATTAATAGGAGCAGGTGTAGGGATTGGTGTAGTTTTTGGTGCACTTATTTTAGGTGTAGCCAGAAATCCTAGTCTGAGAGGACAATTATTTGCATATGCAATTCTAGGTTTTGCTTTTGCTGAAGCCACTGGATTATTCGCTTTAATGATGGCTTTCTTACTATTATATGTTGCTTAATAATAGTATATAAAAATTAATCATAAGAAAAAATTAAACATTTAAAATATAAAAATTATTAAATATTAAATCTATTAATTTCCTGTTTTTCCTAAATTCCTTTTTGTGGTTAAATTGTTATTTAAAGCCTATATCTAGTGGATAGAGTAGAATACTGTTAATATTCGATAAATGTTCGACTCATTTTAAGGGCTATATAATATATAGAATATCATTTATATTCTATATATTATATACATAATGCGTTATAGTACTAAACTATAAATATATATTTATAAATTATTATACGTGTTTTTGTATTTTCTTTTTAATATTAACTTATATGTTAACATATACACTAATTTATATATTAATTTATGTATTAACTTATACATATATATATATGAATAATAATTATTATGAGAAGGTAAACATTAGTAATATTATTAATATGACTAAATTATTTAGAAAAATTGTTATTCCGGTATTTTGCTTAATTTGTGGATTTTATGTTAAACAGAAATTAGTTAATCTATATAATTTAGATGTTTCTTTACTGATTGATTATTTATTAGTATATATTCCTGCAACTATATCTAATTCTATCTTATCCTTTATTTTAGATAATACATCATTTTTATCATATATGATGTCATCAGGCAACGGAGATAATACTAGTAATATTGGTGAAATAAATGCTGGTAATGTTAGTGGTGATAATTCTAATAATACTGGTAATTCTAATGATACTGGTAATAATTCAGATAATGACGGTAACAATTCAGAGGGTAACAATAATTCTGATGATCCCGGTACTCCGGATTTAGAAGACGATTCTAATGACGTTTTTCAGGACGTCAGAGGTGCTAATGAAGAGCGTGAAGAATTATCGGATGACCCTGACGCTACTACTGGGGACAAGATTAGAGCAGATATACGTATGCAAAAGGCTATGATTGCTTCACTTGAATTAATGTTGGAAGTTGAGCCAAATAATGAAAGGGCTCAATCAATGTTGGCCGCTTGTATGGTAATACTTGCTGATCTAGAATCTGATTTGGAGGATTTAGATTCTGATGATGAATAGATGCTTTTTAGTCTTTTTGGATTATGAGGTTAAACAATAGAATTTATATCATATTTAGCTAGAAATGTATCATTAGGACTTAGATTAGTTGCTAATATCCTTTCAGGATATATACTATTAAATATTATATAAGGTTTGTTTTCCATACAATATTTTCACAACTGGGTTTATATTATTTTAAGTTTATTAGCCTTCATTATAGCATTTTTAAGTATAGAATTAGGTATTGCGTTTATACAATATTAAATATTAGTAGTATTATCTTATTAATACACTATAAAAATAGTATTTTATATCATGTATTATTTTTTTAACAAGTTTTTTTATATATATCATAATAATTATTGTATTACGGAGTAGATAATACATAAAAAATATTAATATATATAAAAAATATTTATATATAAAAAATATATATATAAATATATATAATACACATATAAATATATATTAATATAGCCAAATAAGGGATATGTTGCAGATGGATCTGCGTTTTGATTGCAAATCATGAATATGAGGTTCAATTCCTCCGTATCCTTCAAAATATAAATACATAAATTAATTTATATTTTAAATTTCTAATTATTATATTTATCCTTTTTTTTTCCTTTTTTAATTTTTAAATTATATATATATATATGCTTTTATATGAATAGTTACTTATCATTTATTATAAGTCCTTTGGATCAGTTTGAAATAAGAAGTCTAATTAGTTTAGATGCCCCACTTTTAGGTAATATACATATTTCTCTAACTAATATAGGATTATATTTAACAATAGGTGCTTTTTTAGCTTTTTCTTTTAGTATAATAGCTACTAATTATTCTAGAGTAGTTTCAAATAATTGATCTATAGGTCAAGAATCTTTATATGCAACTGTACACAGTATAGTAGTTAATCAGATAAACAGTAAAAACGGACAAATTTATTTTCCTTTTATATATGCATTATTCATATTTATTTTAATAAATAATTTAATAAGTATGGTACCATACAGTTTTGCTTCAACATCACATTTTATACTAACGTTTGCTCTTAGTTTTACTGTTGTATTGGGTGCAACAATATTAGGGTTTCAAAAACATGGTTTAAAATTTTTTGCTTTATTTGTGCCTAGCGGATGCCCTCTTGGACTTCTGCCTTTATTAGTATTAATTGAGTTTATATCATATTTAGCAAGAAATATCTCATTAGGGCTTAGATTAGCTGCTAACGTAGTGGCCGGACATCTACTGTTAACAATATTAAGTGGATTTACTTATAATATCATGACATCTGGGTTTATATTCTTCTTTATAGGTTTACTACCATTAGCTTTTATAATAGCGTTCTCAGGATTAGAATTTGCAATAGCCTTTATCCAAGCACAGGTATTTGTCGTATTAACATGTTCTTACATTAAGGATGGATTAGATTTACATTAAAAAAGTATTATGAGTAAAAATAATTATAAAAAAGTTGAGTTTCAAATAAATGATGTTTCTGCTTCTAATTTTTTGTGTGGAGAAAAATTATTATCTTATGTAAAATCAAATTTAAGTATTGATGAAAATTATGTTTTGGTTGTAAAATATATTTCATTATGTCAAAGTATTGATTTAAAAAGTAATAAATTCTTGGATTATTCTTTTCTTAGTTCAGATTGTGATCGTATTTTAATAGGATTATATGATAGTTGTTTTAAAACTATATTAAAAAATATTGTTTCAGAAAAAGAATTCAAAAGTCATCTAGATTTCTTTAGAAATATTTCTAATATGAAAAATAAATTAGTTCAAGAAGAATTATTGTTTAGTATTATAGAACATACGGTTTTTAAAGATGATGAGAATGATTTTTATTATTATGATGATTATTGTTATGATGATTATTGTTATGATTATGATTATGATAATTTAGATATTTATTATAATAATATAACAATGTATTTTATACCTGTTGATAATTATACTGATGAGGTTTTGGATAATATTATTAAAAGGTTTGATGTTTAGTTATAGTATAGATATTTAGTATTTTATATTAAATTTATAAATAGGTATGATTTAAAATTTAATTTTAACTAAATTTATACAAAATTTGTCTAGTGTTTTGTATATTCTATATAACTAGTGTTTTTATTATAAATTATCTGTTGAAAAAAAAAATTAATAAAAAATAAAAATATAGCAGTAGAGTCTTAAAAGACGGGTAGGAAGGTGGGTAAAACAATTTTAAAGGATTAGTACCATGGGTGATTCTCTCTTGTAGTTAAATTTGTATTTAAAGTCTGTATCTCAAGTATAGAGTAGAATACTATTAATCTTCGATAAATGTTCGACTTATTTTATACGCTATTTATATAAAATATTTTTTTTTATAGGTGGTTATTTAATTTTATATTACCATATAGATATATATGGCGTTACATTGTACCCTAAAATATAAAATTATTATTTTTAGTGGTTTAGTGGGAATTTATTATTTATTTATTACCATGTTATTATTACTTTTATTAATTATACCTTTGATTGGTATATTTATTATATCAACAAGTACGTATGATGAACTTTCGACTGTACATGTAAAACGTGTAAAATATATAGCTTTAGCTACATCTGTTTTTAATTTATTTATTTCATTAATTATATTTATATTATTTGATTTTAGCAACAACCAATTTCAATTTGTTCAAGAGTATCATCAAATAAGTTCTTTTGATTTCTACTTAGGTATAGATGGTTTATCTATATATTTTGTTATATTAACTACTATTATAATACCTATTTCATTATTATCAAATTGAACATCTATATCAGAAAATATTAGAACATATATAATAATAATTTTATTACTAGAAACATTATTATTAGCAGTATTTTTAGTATTAGATATACTACTTTTCTACATATTTTTCGAAAGTATATTGCCACCTTTGTTTATACTAATAGGTTTATTTGGATCAAGTAATAGAGTAAGGGCTAGTTTTTACTTGTTTTTATATACACTATTAGGTTCTTTATTCTTATTATTATCTATACTTACCATGTCTTCTATTATGGGTACTACTGATTTTGATGCTTTATATAAAACAAATTTTAATTATTTAACACAACTTTTCTTATTTTATGGTATTTTTATAGCTTTTGCTGTTAAAACACCTACTATTTTTTTAAACACTTGACTTTTAAAAGCTCATGTTGAATCACCATTAGGAGGGAGTATAATTTTGGCAGGTATTGTTCTTAAACTAAGTTTATATGGTATACTTAGATTGATATTACCTATATTACCTAAAGCTTCTATAGATTATACTTATATAGTATATTTAATTGGTGTTATTACTATTATATATGCTAGTTTTAGTACATTAAGAACTATAGATGTTAAAGAACTTATAGCTTATAGTTCTGTATCTCACGCTGCTGTGTATCTTTTAGGTGTATTTAGTAATACAATACAAGGTATTGAAGGTGGTATTACTTTAGGATTAGCTCATGGATTTGTTTCATCAGGTCTATTTATTTGTGCTGGGGGTGTTTTATATGACAGATCTTCTACTAGATTAATTACTTTCTATAGAGGTATGGCTCAAATAATGCCTTTATTTGCTATATTATTCTTTATACTATCATTAGGTAACTGTGGAGTTCCTTTAACTTTAAACTTTATAGGTGAATTTATGTCATTATACGGGGTATTTGAAAGACTGCCTTTTTTAGGTGTATTCGCTAGCTCTTCTATAGTATTTTCTGCTGCATATACAATATATATGTTTAATAGAATAGCATTTGCAGGATCATACTCTAAATTTTTCAAAGTAAATATACCAGATTTAAATAAACGTGAGTTCCATATATTATTGACATTGGTTGTTTTTACAGTAGTATTAGGTATATACCCTGCACCTATATTAGATGGTTTACATTATTCTGTGTCATCTTTGATATATTATGCTCCAATATTGTAAAAAATTAATATTTATAAACTAATAAAAAAAAATTTTTTTATATTATTTAACTACATAAACACATAAACACATAGATAACAATATAAACACATATATAAGTACATGAATACATAAGTATAAAAGGTACTCATATTAATATAAGGTATTCATATTAAGATACTCATATTAAGGTATTAAGATACTCATATTAATTTAAGGTGTTTATATTAATTTAATGTATTTATTAATTTAAGGTAATAATATAAAGTATTTTTATAAAAATATTTTTATAAAGGTATTTTTTAGTATAAAAAAAAAGTTTAAAACATAAATTAAGTATAAAAATATAAATTATAATTTAATATAATATAGTATAATAATTAATAGTAATGTATTACAAATGTAATATATATTATTATAACATATATGCACATTAATACTAAAGTAATAAGAAAGATTAACTTTAATCTTTCTAGCTAACATATTAACAAGATGTTAAGTAAAAAATAAACATATTTTCTTACTAGTTCAAGGGAAGAACAAGATACTTCTAATATCTAAATTCAAGTTCGAATCTTGAGTAAGATATTTCAACATACATATTATATTGTTGAAATAAATAACAAAATATAAATTAGATGAGTTTGATGATGGCTCTGAATGAACGCTGTCCAAATGCTTGACACATGCTAATCGAACGTCAATATTATTAAATTTTTTTCTAATAATGTTGAAGTGGTGTACAGGTGAGCAAATGGTATTTTTGGCTACCTAAGAGCAAGGGATATGTAAATCCCTTATAATAAAAAGAAATGTTAATTATAAAATAGTTAAAAATTTCACTCTTAGATGATTATAAATACCTCGGGTAAGTAATAATTAAGGTAATGGCTTAATTAGCTTGTATCCGTAGTCGAGACTGAAAGGTCGATCGATCACATTGGGTCTGAAAAAACCCCAATACGTCTAGTACAGCAGTGAGGAATATTGGTCAATGGCCTAACGGCTGAACCAGCAACTTGGAAGAATGAGAGTTAACCATTAAAGCTAGGAAACTATATTTAATACTATATAAAATATGTATATCATATTTGATATTTTTAGGGTTAACTTGATTGACTATGTCTTATAAAGTTCTAGATAAAAGCTGATAATGACAACTTTGTATCTATAGTCTCGACCAAATCTTGTGCCAGCAGTCGCGGTAATACAAGGGAGACTAGTGTTATTCATCTTTATTAGGTATAAAGGGTACCTAGACAGTATATCACGCCCAAATAAGGGTACGGATAAGACTTGAGTTTTAGTGTAAGAGGGAGATATCAGAACTATTGGTGTAGAGATGAAATGTTTTGATACCTTTAGGACGGGTAATGGCGAAGGCAAACCTTTATGTGAAAACTGACGTTGAGGGACGAAGGCTTGGGAAGTGAAGAGGATTAGATACCCCCGTAGTCCAAGCAGACAATGATGAGTGTCATAGATTAAAATATTTTTAGACTATAAATGAAAATGTAAGCACTCCACCTCAAGAGTAATGCGGCAACGCAGGAACTGAAATCATTAGACCGTTTCTGAAACCAGTAGTGAAGTATGTTATTTAATTCGATGATCCTCGAATAACCTTACCACAATTTGTATGATCTAAATTCTATATGTTTGGATAAGTTAATTAAGCTAATAGCTTAATTAACACATTTAGATCACATGTGTTGCATGGCTGTCTTCAGTTAATGTCGTGAGATTTGGTTAGATCCATTAAATTAACGTAAACCCTTGTTTTATTTTAAAATAAAACAGTTCACCGCTATATTGGATGTGATAAAAGGGACTAAGACAAGTCATCATGGCCTTAATGTTGTGGGCTATAGACGTGCCACATATTCCTTTACAAAGGGATGCAATAATGTAAATTGGAGCTAATCCTTAAAGTAGGATATATTATGGATTGTAGTCTGAAACTCGACTACATGAAAAAGGAATTACTAGTAATCGTGAGTAATCACATCACGGTGAATTTAATCTCAGATAGGTACTAACCACTCGTCAGGCGCTGAAAGGAGTGTATGCAATAAGTTTGGTGGTGGTTAATTTTTATCTTAGATATTTTAGGTTTAGATATTTTAACAAGTAATCTTCGTATGCGTAGCTCTGATTGGTGTTAAGTCGAAATACGGTTCAGGTAGGGGAACTTGCCTGGGGATAATTAATATTAACAATACACCCAAAATAAAAAAAGTCTGTGTATGGAACTAAAATATGCAGTAATATATTAAATCTGGTTCGAGTCCGGATATAGACATATGAGAAATTTAAGTTTTGTAGTATTTATATGTAACAGGTTTTTAGTATCGAACATTTTTCGTTCATTTGTTTTTGTAGGCATAATAGGTTTAATGTTTTTCGGTCTTATATATTTAGTTGGTCATAGTCTTTTTATTAACACTGAATATGTTTTTCTTTCTGTTGTTCCTGTTGTAATTTATTCAGATTTGAAGGTAGATAAAAAAACAATACTTAAGGATAACAAAGGTAAATCCGGTGTGTATCGTTGAACCAATAAAGTTAATGGTGATGCATATATAGGTAGTGCTACAGATTTAACTAGAAGATTGAGAGATTACTTTTCTTCTAATTTTTTATTTAAAGAAATATTAAATAATAATAGTATTATGTATAGAGCTTTATTAAAATACGGTTACTCTAAATTTACCTTAGAAATACTTGAGTATTGTGATAAAAGTTCTGTGATTGAAAAAGAACAATATTACTTAGATCTTCTAAACCCTAACTATAATATTTGTAAGACAGCTGGATCTAGTTTAGGGCGTATAACTAAAGATCATACTCGTTTAAAGCTTAGATATGTATGACTGGTTAGATTGTTTAATAGTAAAGGTAAAGGTCTAAGTTTTTCTAAGTTTATTTTAGATATATATGAAAGAAAAGTAAATAAATATAGTTTAAATATATCTAAACTTCAAGCTATGTTTGAAAAAATAACTTTAAAAAAGGAGAGTAAAGTGTCAATGAAAACTCGTATGAAAATTTTAGCTTCTACTGTAACAGCACAATCTGTATTAATTACAGATTTAAAAACTAAGGTTACTGCTACTTATCCTTCTGCTAGAAGAGCAGCCGTTGCCTTGAATGCAAGTCATTCTACTATTATGAACAAGCTAAAAGGTAAAAATACTAAACTTTATAAAGGTAGATACTTAATTACAGAACTAAATACTATTAAACTGCTTAAATAAAGTTTTATGGTTAAGGTTATATAATATATGCATTATTAATTTATTAAATGAAATAAGTACTGAAGATGCTATTAAAGGTAGATTTATTGTAGAATTAGCCAATAAAATGTAAAGTAATACACTGTATGTATTATATTAATGGTAATATATTAAGCCAAAAGTTTTATATTTAATAATAAGTTTAATGTTATATTGTGCTAAAATAAATATAAAAACTTATAAGTAAATTAATTTTTTTTTCCTATATCCCCTGTAGTTAAATTTAAAGCCTGTATCTCATGGATAGAGTAGAATACTGTTAATATTCGATAAATGTTCGAGTCATTTTATGGGCTATATAATATATATGATATTCTATATATTATATACAAAACACGTTAATTTATGATATACTCTAAATATATTTTTATGGATTATTTTACGTGTTTTTGTAATTTCTTTTTAATTATTTCAAATATTTTATTATTCTAAGTATAAACTAGTTTATACAATGGTTAATTCATTAACTTAGATATAGTGTATATATAGTTTTATATGTGTGAAGAATATTTATTGTGAGAAGGTAAAGTAATATTCTTAATATGAAAAAACAAAAAACTTTATTCCAACGTTTTATTTATGGTGTTAAATTAGCCTGAAATCTTCCTAGTATGC
>WNFI01178210.1_pt1 | contig 39851 bp, 37 predicted proteins | sample 5400471 | NCBI WGS metagenome assembly WNFI01 (sample SAMN13153348, study PRJNA577476) | soil metagenome | isolation source: 100 cm saprolite on Douglas fir-dominated hillslope | place: USA:California | collected 2013-09-17 | reverse complement strand
GCGCCGATGGCGCTGATACATTGACTCACTCTGGAGGCTTTTATGGCACTTAGCTGGCGTACCTCGGTTTTGGCCGATCGGCATCGGGCACTCGGATCGAAGCTCGAGGATTGGAATGGCATGGGTACGGCGTGGACCTATTCGAAGGATGTGGCCCAGGATCATGTGGCCATCCGTACCAAAGCGGGTCTGATGGACGTTTCGGGCCTGAAAAAGATGTATCTCGTGGGGCCGCATGCCTCCGCCGTGTTGAACTATGCGACCACCCGCGATGTCACCAAGATTTATCCGGGAAAATCCGCCTACGCCTGCATGCTGAACGAGGCCGGACATTTCATCGAAGACTGCATCCTGTATCGCTTGGGCCCGAACGCGTGGATGGTGGTGCACGGCAGCGGCGCGGGCCATGAAACCCTGACCAAATATGTGGTCGGCCGCAATGCCGCAATGATCGTCGACGATGATCTGCACGATCTGTCGCTGCAAGGCCCTGTGGCCGTCGATTTCCTCGCGAAACATGTTCCCGGTATTCGCGACCTCAAATATTTTCATCATATGCCGGCGACGTTGTTCGGACGTCCCGTGACGATTTCGCGAACCGGCTACACCGGCGAGCGCGGCTATGAGATCTTTTGCAAGGGCGAAGACGCCGGCGTCATCTGGGACACCATCCTCACCGAAGGCAAGCCGCTCGGCATCATTCCCGCCTGTTTCACCACCTTGGATTACTTGCGCGTCGAAAGTTATCTGCTGTTCTATCCGTACGACATGTCCCAGATGTATCCCTTCGACAAGGATCCGCCCGGCGACAGTCTCTGGGAACTGGGTCTCGACTTCACCGTGAGTCCGGGGAAAAACGACTTCAATGGCGCTGACGCCCATTTTCGCTTGAAGGGAAAGGAGCGCTTCAAGATCTTCGGTTTGCTGGTGGACGGCAAGGCGCCCGCGGACATGGGCGATCCGGTGTATTCGGGCGACAAGAAGGTGGGCGTCGTCACCTGCGCCATGGTGTCGACTTTGACCGGCAAGTCGATGGCCATCGCCCGCCTCGATGTCCCCGCCGCCGTTCATGGCGTGCCGCTGCAGATTCGCGGCAAAAATGTCAAAGGTCCCGCGACGGCGCATACTCTGCCCTTCGACGATGTCGAAAAGAAAAAGCGCACCGCGGTGGGCTGACATGCAGACCAAGCTACTGATCAACGGGGTGCTGGTTGCCGGTGAGGGCCCGGTCGAGCGGATATTGGATCCGGCGACCGGCTTAAGGCTCGCCGAGGTTCCGGAAGCCAGCTTGAGCCAGATGAATGCAGCGGTCGCCGCAGCCGAGGCGGCTGCGCCGGCGTGGGCCCAGACGGTCCCTAAGGATCGCGCGGCGCTGCTATTGCGGCTCGCCGACCGGATCGAAGCGGACGGCGCCGCCTATGCCAAGCTCGAATCCGACAATACGGGCAAGCCGCTGGCCGCGGCGCTCAACGACGAGATCCCGGCCATAGCCGATGTGTTTCGGTTCTTCGCCGGCGCGGCGCGCGTCCAGCACGGCACCCTGGCCGGCGAATATCTGCCGGGCTACACCAGCATGATTCGGCGCGATCCGGTCGGAGTCATCGCCTCGATCGCGCCGTGGAATTATCCCTTGATGATGGCCGCATGGAAGCTCGGGCCCGCGCTCGCCGCCGGCAACACCGTGATTTTGAAGCCGTCCGAGCAAACGCCCTTGACGGCCTTGAAACTCGCGGAAGCGCTCGCCGAGATCTTTCCCAAGGGAGTCGTCAACATCATCTGCGGCCGCGGCGAGACGGTCGGCGCACCCCTGGTGTCGCACCCGCGCGTTCGCATGGTATCGCTCACCGGTGATGTAGCGACCGGACAGAAGATTCTTGCCGCCGCGGCCGGCAATCTCAAACGCACCCATCTCGAGCTCGGCGGCAAGGCACCGGTCATCGTGTTCGACGATGCCGATCTCGACGCCGTGGTCGCCGGCGTGCGGACTTTCGGCTTCTACAATGCCGGCCAGGACTGCACCGCGGCGTGCCGCGTCTACGCCGGCGCGAAGATCTACGACAAGCTGGTTGCCGATCTCAGCGACGCCGTACGCTCATTGAAAGTCGGATTGCAGACAGAGGCCGGCGTGGAAATGGGGCCGCTCATTTCCGACGAGCAACGGAGTCGTGTAGCGGGATTTGTCGAGCGCGCCGCTGCAACCCGGCATGTGGAAATCACCACGGGCGGAAAGGCGCGCGCGGGCGGGGGGTTTTTCTTCGAGCCGACGCTCGTGGCCGGCACCCTGCAATCGGATGAAATCGTGCAGCGCGAGGTGTTCGGTCCGGTCGTCTCCGTGACTCGGTTCACCGACGCGGACGATGCGGTCGCCTGGGCCAATGACTCCGAATACGGTCTCGCCTCGTCGGTGTGGACCCAAAATGTGGGCAAAGCCATGAGCGTGGCGGCGAGACTGCAATACGGCTGCACCTGGATCAACACTCACTTCATGGTGATCAGTGAAATGCCGCATGGGGGCTTCAAGCGCTCCGGCTACGGCAAGGATCTATCGGTCTACGCGCTCGAGGACTACACCGTACCGCGGCATGTGATGGTAAAGCTGTAAGCCTTGTTGCGGCGAGCGACGGGCATGTACGAGGAGCCGGGCAGACCGCGGCTCAACCGCCGGGTAAAAGATCAGTGCTGCGACGGCCCCGTTGCCGGCGGCGCTCGCGTGACCCCGGAATGGGCCGCCGAGATGGCCCGCAGCGCACGAGCTGTGTGACAACTGGCGTTGGTGGTCACGATGGAGACAGCGTGCCATGGACTCCGTCGGTCGGATCCCGACGTGCTGCCGGAGGATGCGCCAGTTCGATGCCTCTTCCACATGAGCGGAACCGCGGCGGCCTTTTAGCGCCGCCCGCCTCAACTGGACTCGGGATACAAGGCTAGCCCCGAACAACGGCGGCGGTTATCTCCTGAAAGCGGATTCAGTTTGTCAGACGAATCCTAGGATAGAATGACGCGGGGATGGCAGATGATGTGCCTGTTCTTGCAGCCGTGGCGCCTATTCCAGAGGGAGTCTTTACAGTCCCGTAATCCCAACCAATGAAAATATTCACACCCCTTCTCGTGGCGCTGACCGCCCTGCCCATCGCGGCACAAGCCGCACCCCCCGTTGAACGCTTGGGCAAGGTGTCCTTCTCCGTGTCCTGTTCGCCGTCGGTGCGCGCGCCCTTCAACCGCGGCGTCGCGTTGCTGCACGATTTCTGGTATGACGAGGCGCAGCCGCAGTTCGAACGGATTGCGAAGATCGACCCCCAGTGCGCCATGGCGCATTGGGGAATCGCGATGAGCTTGTTTCATCAAATCTGGGATCGGCCCGACGAACATGGGATGGCGCGCGGATGGACGGAGATGCAAGCGGCACGCTCGCACCCGGCGAAAACCGCTCGCGAGCGCGAGTATATCGCTGCGCTCAGCGGCTTCTTCTCACCCGCCAAGCGCGACTACCAGCCGCGCATCGACGAATACGCCGCGGCCATGGCCAGGCTGTACAGACACTATCCCCGCGACATCGATGCGGGTACGTTCTACGCCCTGGCGCTGTTGGCGGCAGAAGCTCCGGATGACACCAGCCTGACGCAGGAACACAAGGCGATGGCCGTGCTGAATCCCTTGTTCGTGAAACATCCCGACCATCCGGGAGTGGTGCACTACATCATTCACGCCTGCGACACGCCGTCGCTCGCGCCGGATGGATTGGCTGCCGCCAAGCACTACGGAGAGATCGCCCCGTCGGCTCCCCATGCGGTGCACATGCCGGGACATATATTTGCGCGGCTTGGCATGTGGCAGGCCGACATCGACGCCAATCGCGCCTCGGTGGCGGCATCACGAGCGGCCGATGCACGGCACCTGAGCGGAGCCATGGATCAGTTTCACTCGGATGACTTCCTGCTCTATGCCTATCTGCAAAGCGGCAACGACGCCGGAGCCAGAGCAATCATGGCGGATGCGCTGGCGGCGCTCGATGACTTCGAGGCCATGCCGAACATGGCTGATCACTACATGACCGGCATGTTTCCGTACTATCGCACCGAGATGCCGATTTTTTTTGATCTGGAGATGCGCGATTGGAAGTCGGTGTCCGCGCTCGAACCGATCGCCGGCGCGCCTCCGGAAACTCAGACTCTGACCTACTGGGCCCGTACCATCGCCGCGGGTCATTTACGCCAAGCGCAGCAAGCGCGGGCCGATCTGGCCGAGTACGACTCGCTGGAGGAGAAGGTGAGAAAGGGCCGGCATGCCTACTTTGCCGACTCTACGGGTGCGCGCATCAATCGCGGCGAAATGCTCGCGTGGATCGCCTTCGCGGAGGGCAACCCGGCCGAGGCGCTGACGCAGATGCGCAAGAGCGCCGATCTGCAGGACAAGGTCGGTCAGGGTGAGGTCGATATTCCGGCGCGCGAAATGCTCGCGGACATTTTGTTGGAATTGGGCCAGCCCCAACAAGCGCTGGCTGAATACAAGGAGGCTCTCAGACTGAGCCCTAACCGTTTCAACGGACTGTTCAACGCAGGCATGGCGGCCGAAGCGATGGGGGACGGGGCGCAGGCGAAGAGCTACTACGCCGCCCTGCTCGAGTCCACGGACAACGGCTCCCGATCCGCGCGGCCCGAGTTCGACCACGTGAGGGCCTTCGATTCGTCCGCGGCGCTTGCGGGAAAGTAATGGACGGATTTTGCCTATCCCGCGCTAGCCGCACCGTCGTCCGGCGCGTGAAAGGGCAGCACCTGACAGGGACAGGCAGATTAGATATACTTGGTAACCGATGTATATCTAGGTGGGCGCGCGATGCAAATCTCCAAATGGGGTAACAGTCTAGCGGTTCGACTCCCCGCGGCGGTAGTTGACGCCCTCGGACTGAAAGAGGGTGATCAGATCGAGATTCAAGTGGCGAGCAAGCGGACATTCGAGGTGTCCAAGGCTCCGGGCGCGCGCGAGCTATTGGCGCGCCTTCGGAAGTTCCGCGGTCGACTGCCCGCCACATTCAAATTCGATCGTCTTGAAGCGAATGAGCGCCGTTGATTCATTTTTCGACACAAGCGTACTCTTGTATCTGCTTTCGGAGGATTCCGACAAGGCCGACCGAGTCGAAGAGTTGCTCGCGGAGCACGGTACAATCAGCGTTCAGGTCTTGAACGAGTTCGCCGTCGTCGCCATAAGCAAGCTGAAAATGCCGCTGCGTGACGTGAGAGAAATTCTCGACACGATCAGAGCCGTCTGTAGCGTGGAGCCGATTACATTAGCGACACACGATCGCGGACTGGCGATTAACGAGCGCTACGGATTCTCCCTTTATGACTCTATGCTGGTCGCGTCGGCGCTCATCGGGGGCGTCAACACGCTGTACTCGGAGGACCTGCAGCACGGACAGATCATTGATGGTCAACTTCGCATCGTCAATCCATTCCTCAAGAGTTAGTGAACCGTCGTCGCCGGCACCTTGCGATCGGTGATTTTTGCGACCGGCGCGTGAAGGGCCGTCGCTAAACGGAGCTTGCGAAGGTGCGTGCGGTCATGGTCAAGATGCGGCCAACAACGTTTCCGGACGCAACTCACCCGCAAGCTCAATGACGATATCCGCAGGAAGACCGGCGCGCCGGGCGGCTTCCCGGATGGCATCTCCGCTTTCCGCTTCATAGAGACAATATGTCTTTCGTTTGTCCGCAGACAGAAACGAATGCAGCCATTTAACACCAACTATGGTGTTGATTTCGACAACGGCCCTGACATCTTGTGCGGAGGCGTTCAACGCTGCGGCGAAATTTCTCTCTATCATGAATAATGCCATGATCCTCTCCTTGAGTTAGCTGGCAGCGGCGATCGATTGCGTGCATTGAAGTCCGTGCCGAATGGCGTAGGTCGCTGCTTCCGTACGATTGGCGCAATGCGTCTTGTTCAGAATGTTTCGGACGTGGGTCGCGACAGTATTGAGACTGATCGCGAGCACCAGCGAAACATCCTTGTTCGTCCTCCCGATAGCAAGCAGACGCAGAACCTCGACTTCGCGAGCCGTGAGGTCGTCGGGATAAGTGACACTACCGTCCCTGGTGTGCAACAAGGTATCGATATCGGCAACCAGGCGCGTCATTCCAAGTCGATGCGCGAGCTGGTCAGCCTCGCGCAGCAGTTGAAAGCTCAGGCGCCGCTCCGCGTCTACCTGCCGCGTTGCGAGGAAAGCGCCGTAGCGGAACAACGTCCGGGCAAGGGAAGGCCACGCGCGCATTGCGCGGTTGCGCGTCAAAGCGTAGTCAAAGTGTTTGCGGGCGAGATCCGGCCAGTTTGCGGTGCAAGCCAGCATCGCCAAGTAAAGTTCAGTGGCGCCGAAGCACACCGCCGTAGGATGGTTGGCCGTCTGCCGTGCATAGGGAAGTAAGAGCTGGTAAAGCGACTCCGCACGACCGGCATCCGCCAAGGCACAGCAAGTCTGCGCACAGAACACCAGGCAGGCCACGTACATATCATCCCTGCATATGGCGCAACAATCCCGCTCGACCAGTCGTTCAAAAATGCTCCGCGCCTCGGAGAGCAACCCAATCTCGGCGCAAATGAGCATCAGACCGGGCTCCCACATGCGCGTAGTCGCACTCGCAACAATCTCCTTTACTTGTGGCGCCAGCGCGTGCAACCGGCCAAGGTCGCGGTTCAGCGCAAACATCTGCGCGCCGTAGACGCCGTCCGCATCGCCGCGACGAGTCTTCGTACCGATCTCCAACAGCTCTTCGATCCGACTTTCCAAGTCAGTCCATTCTCCGCGCAGCAGAGCCAAGGTAACGCGATGGGTGCGCGCCCAGTACTGATGCAACCCGAAGCGCGCGGTACTGAGGCTTTCGTACTGCTCCAAAAGAGTCTCCAGAGCCTCGAGTTGGCCCGCCTCGAAGTAGTTCAAGGCCTGCCAATAGTAGGCTTCAGCCAATAGGTCGGCGCTCGCCGTAGACCGCGCTGCCGAAACGTATTCCTCGCCGAGCAGGAGGCGGCGGTGCAAGGTCTCGGGATTGCCGCGCAACGCCATCACCGTGAGTTGATAAACCGCGCAACGCGCCGGGGCCTCACAACTGCGGCCTGCCATTCCAAGAGCTTCATCCACCAACAGCTGAAGCCGCGACATGTCCGTCAACGTTCTCTGGGCGAACGCCAGTGTTGCCAATGCCTTGGCGCGAGCGACCGAATCCACCTCAGGCAACAGCGCCAGTGCGCGCTCGAGCAACGGAATAATATGTCGTTGCGCAATATGCTGTGAGGCCATGGCAAGTAAAACAAGAACATCAACGAGCAATTCAGCGCTGCCCATAACGCGAGTCCGATTTACGGCTTCGAGCAGGACGTCGATGGAGCGTTCAGCCTGCCCTAGCAGCCTCAGCGCCGAGCCCTTGAGAATGTAGGCGCGCGCGAGGCGTTCATCGTGCATCAAGCCGGCGCCCTCTAATGTCTCGATGGCGCGATCGTATTGTGAAACCGCTTCTTCGTAGGCGTAGATCCGAACGGCACTCTCGGCGGCCCGCAGTGCGTAAACAACGGCATTGTCGCTGTATCCCAGCGCACCCGCTTGATGGTAGTGATGTGCGATTCGGGTGAGCGCGGGTTCTAAGTGCCCGGAATGTACGGCGACGAGAGCATCGCCGGCACGTGCATGCAAGCGCAGTCGCTCAACCGTGGGCAAGTCCTCATAGATCGTCTCGCGGATCAATGCGTGAGTGAATTGGTAGCTGCCCGAGGCGTCGGCGTTCGATTGAGCGATACCCGCCTGTACGGCCGGTTCGAGAATGGTCAGTACGCTTTGCACGTCCTCGTTCACGGCGGCGGCGATTTCACGAGCCGCGAAATGCCGGCCATGAACTGCCGCGACGGACAGCAGTTCGTTGCACCGGTCGGAGAGCCGGCTCAACCGTCGGCCGATCGTCTCGCGTACGCCGGCAGGAATTCTTGCGGGCATCGTCGAAATTGCAGCACCGGCGCTCTCATCGATAAGGACCTTGATCAACTCGATGGCGAATAAGGGGTTCCCATCCGTCTGTTGATAAATCGCCTTGATCGCAGACTCAGACAAGCTGACGTCGCACAATCGCTCGGCGACCTCGCCGATGGCACTCTGAGAGAGTCCAGCAAGATGAACGCGCTGCGTATCGGAATTGCGACTCAGACCACCGAGGGTGCTCAGCAATGGTGTCTTTCTTGAGGCGTCGGCGTCCCGGTACGTGCCGACGATGAGCAGTCGACTGCGCAGCAACTCTTGGCTTAGGAATTCCAGGAGCGAAAGGGAAGGCGCGTCGGCCCAGTGCAGGTCGTCCAGCACCAAGGTAATGGGCACCTGCTGCGCAGCTTGGTGGAAGAACTGCCGTATGGCGTCAAAGGTACGAAATCGCGCCGAGCTCGCGTCCGCTATCGCGCTGTGCGTCTGCTGGGTTTGGTGCGATGGATCGAGGAGTTCGGGCACTAGGGCAGCGATATCTTTCGCCGCCGTGCCCATGTTGAGACGCACCTCGTCGAGCGACGAGCTGTCGACATACGCCCGAAGGATTTGCACCCACGGCCAGTACGGCGGAGCACCAGCTTCCTCTCGGCAACGCCCCCACAGTACGAGAGCGCCCTGATCCTCCGCCGCGTCCGCGAATGCCTCGGCACAACGTGTCTTGCCGATTCCGGGCTCACCGGATATCAATAGCAGCTCGCGGCGACCTGCAAGCATGCGATTAAACGCTGCCAGAAATACATCAAGCTCGCCGGCCCGACCGACGATAGGTCGATGCTGATTCCCACCCCCGGTTGTCGTATCGCTCATGCTGATCTGATTCTACAGATGATTCTGGATGCGGCGGTGCGCCAGGCTTCGCGCCAGTTACCCCACGGGGTAAGAGTGAGGCGTAGTCATTCTACGTCCATGCGCGTGCATCCAAACCGCTCGACTTCATCCCGTGGGCCAACACCCGCTTCGAGCGCGTCGACGCGGATGTTGGCAGTCACCCGAAAGTGAGTTTCAGCTCACTCGAGGGTCTGTTGTTCGCAGGACCGTTCGGGTGTCGGGCAGTCCAGTCGCCGGCGATCTCGATGAACTCGACGCCGACCAAGCGCATCGCGCCCCCCGGCAGCGGCTCGTAGATCAGCGCTTCCGGCTCGTCGGCGCGGATTATGCCGTCGGCAAGACGGCTGCCCATGACGAGATGTACTCCCATGGCGCCTGTATCGGGCCCGCTGACACAGGGGGTTGCCACGGTCCACCCTTCCTGAAGCGCGACATTGATGTCTTTGAATCGCGCCGTCGCAGCGCGGACTTTGTCGATCAGTGGCGAAGTCTCATTCTTCGACTGCGATGCAGCGGAATTGGATGGTTGGCCAACCGCCATGGCGACGAGGGGTATTGCCAGCGAAAAACAGATACACGTCAAACGGCGAAGGATGCTCATCGGCGGTCTCCTCAAATTTGTGACGGAGTGTTCTCGGTCCTAAGGTACAAGCGCCGGCGAACGGCGACCATCACCAGAATTGATGAGAGAGCGAGCCGCTACCTGCAAGCGAATGGCGCCAGAGCACGCGCCGGTGCCGGCGATTTAATCCATTCGAATGACGCAGGAACGCCGGCCGCGCGGTCGATTCGGTACTCATTTCGCGCGATACCAAGGTACGACCGCGCGGCCCATATTTGCGCCGTCGATAATTTCCGCAATGCCCCGGTCACACACTCATCTGGAGCTCAACATGAACATCCGCGCCCCTATCCTCAATGCCAAGGCCTTCACTTGCGTCGTAGCCCTTGCGGCGTGCTCCCTTCACTCCGGACCTCTCCAAGCCAATGAACGAATTGTCACGCTCAAGGTTTCCGTGAACACAGCCGGTCTCGATGTCAGCCAGCCGGCCGGTGCGCGCCAGCTGTATAGCCGGCTGCAGCACGCTGCCAATGTCGTGTGCGGCAACGGTATGCGAGTGGGTCTTCAGACAATTGGCGACTTCGCGGGCTGCGTCGAGACGGCGATTGGCGAGGCGGTACGATCGGCCAACCTGTCGCAGCTGACCATGGCGTATCTGAGAACGCATACGCTGCAGCAGGCGACGACCCACGGGATCGAAGTCCCCGTCCTAACGGCGGCAAAATAACTCCGTCGGCGGACCGAGCCCATGCCCTGCGCACGGCCCGCTTGTCGATGCGTCTCGGGGACATTGCAGCCAAGCCAAGGAGTTCGCTCAAATTTATCCGATAGCTTAGGGCGCTGCTTTCTTTGAAAAGTAGATCCTCGCCACGCCATCCGCAATTCGCTCCGGCCTCGCGTCTCCGAGATTTGTCAGCACGACTACGGTAAGTCCGTCATATATATAGCGAGAGATCTGTGTCTCGAATCCCTGCCATTGGCCTTCATGCTCAACGACGCGGTGCCCTTTCTTGATATTGACGAACCATCCGTAGCCGTATTGGCCGGAATTCGGTTTTCCGTCGCGCAGCGTCGCCACGGTCCACATCTGCTCCAGAGTGGATCGTTTCAAGAGCTTCTCCGTGTAGAGCGCAGCGTCTCATTTAGCGAGATCCAGAATTGAGAAATAGAGGCTGCCGTCCGCGGTGGTGTTCACCGACGGCGAAACCCATTCCTGGTTTTTCAGATCACCCTTATCCAATCGGTATCCTGCAGATCGATTCGGGATGATATCCGCCTCATCGATGATGCGCGTCGTGGACATCTTCAGTGGCTTGAAGATCCTCTGCTGAAGGAAGTCTCCGTAGAACTCGCCCGTTACTCTGTGGATGAGAATTCCAAGTGTCAGATACCTAGATTGCTGTAACTAAAGTTGGTGCCCGGCGGGTAGGCGAGCGGAATCGCTTCGACAACTCTGAGCAATTGGTCTTCGCTGTAATCCTTGCGCATATCGAAGTCTTTCGGATAGTCGGTGAAGCCGCCGGTGTGACTCAGCAGTTCGCGCACCGAAACATGATTCCACGACGCGGGCGCCTCGGGAAAATACTTGGTGAGCGGATCCCCCAGTCCGATCTTGCCTGCCTCAACGAGCATCATCACGGCGGTTGCAGTGAACTGCTTGCCGACCGAACCCGATTGAAAAATCGTTCGGGTTTGGCCCGCACTTCCAATTCCACGTTCGACAGCCCGTATCCTTCCAGCCGGATCGGCTCGCCGTTCCTGGGCACCAACAGAGCCAATCCCGGAATGCGCTGCTTTTCCATCTGCGTACGCACAAATTGAGCAACCATGTCGGCGGACTGATTCGCCGCTGCCACTTGCGACGAAAAAATGAAGCCAATGACTAGGATGACGAGCCGAGAATATTTCAACGAAAGCTCCCTACCGACGATCTCTACCCGACGATTTGCCTGCGACTGCCCCGTGCAAAGCCGAACGCCAGCCCGCCCAGCATCAGCAAGGCCGCGCCGCTGAGCGGGACGGTCAGTCGCATTCCTCAAGAGTTAGTGAACCGTCGTCGCCGGCACCTTGCGTCGGACCGTTATCCCAAGCCCTCCCAGCATCAACAACGCCGCGCCGCTGAGCAGCACCGGCAGCCCCCGGCTGGGCCAGAGGTCCATGGCCATGCCGCCCACGCTCGGTCCGATCACACCCCCAAAGCAATACACCATGACGAATATGGTGTTTGCGCTCGCGAGATCTTCGACGGCAAATTCTTCGCCGAGGAGTGCGACTCCCTGGCTGTAGAATGCATACAGGGTGCCGCCCCAAACGAACAGCAGAGGCCAAAGCAGCAGCGGGACACCCAGGCTCGCCTGCAGCAGCAAAGGGCCGATGCAGCTCGCCACAGCGCAGATTCCCAGTAACGTCCTTCGCCCATAGCGATCGGCGAGCAAGCCGATCGGCACCTGCAATACCACATTGCCGGCCATGAACACGGCGACCAGTAGCAGCGCAGCCTGTTCATCCAACCCCGAGTGCAGTCCGAACAGCGGCAGCAGCGTCAGATCCGCGGACTCGACCAAACCGGCAACGAGGGCCGCCAGCATCACGACGGGCGCAGTCTTCAGCGCGCCCGACAATCCCCGCAGCGGCGTGAACTCCTGCGCCGCGCTCGTGACCCGGCGCAACAGCGCGAGGGGCAGCAGCGTCAGGATGAGACAGGCGGCGCCGATCGCGAAGGGTTTCGCTCCCTGGGTCCCGGTGAACTCCAGGAGAACTGGACCTGCGACGATGCCGAGCGAAAAGACAGTGCCGTAAATCCCCATGACCGTGCCGCGAGACTCGGTACCGCTGACACTGTTCATCCAAATCTCGCTCGCGATCCAGACCAGGCCAAGCGCGCATCCGGCAATGAATCTCAATACCAACCAGGTCGGCACACTGGGCCAAAGCGGCATGAGCAGCAAGATGACGGCGGCAAAGACGATACCGCCGACGATGCAGCGCTTGAGGCCGAGGCGGCTTATGGCGCGAGGGTAAAAGGGTCCGCACAGGATCACCGCGATCAAGCTTGCGGCGGTCACGGCGCCGATCGCAAAGCTCGAATAACCCAACCGACTCAACGCGAGCGCGATCAGCGGCGGCTGAAAGCCGAAGATCAGGCCCACCCCGAGGCTGCTGGAGAATACTGCCGCGAGAACTAGGCGGCGCGACGGCTGCCGCACGCTCAATTCCAGAGCGTGGAATGAGGGAAGCGCCCCGCAACCGTGCGATCAACCGCGCTCATCGGATCACCGTCGGCAAATTCGCTCCCCCACGATCTCGGCACAAACCGTGCATTAAACACCATCGGGGCCCGTCGCGGATTGCAACATTTCAGCAACACCCGAGGCTGGCTTTTGCGTGCCTGTTGTGCAATAAACTTGCGTGTCAGTAAACCCTATGTTACGAATTGAGTCTACCGACCCGGCTAGCGGGTCGCGAATAAGCGCGAGGGGATCACTTAGGCGGGCGACATTTTCCGTCGCGATCAGTATCGCGCAGCCGTATTTGCTTACTTCAGGGAGATTCGAACATGAAAAGAATGTTGTGTGCGGCAGACGCACGCGCCGGAATCCGGGCGTCGATGGTCCCGGCGCTTCTCTGCGCCATGACCCTGAGTGGCTCGGCATTGGCGGCTCCCGCCGGCAACGCGCCGACCGAGAACACCGGGCTGGAAGAGATCGTCGTCACCGCCGAGAAGCGGGAATCGACGGTACAAGCGACGCCGATCAGCATCACGGCCCTCAGCGCCAACGATCTCGCCCAAGAGAACATCACTACGGTGGAGGACTTGGTCGGCAAGGTGCCCGGCATATCACTCCGCACGGCGGGTCCCGGTCAGACCGAGTATGAAATGCGAGGCCTCTCGTCGGGCGGCGGTACCGCGGCGACGGTCGGTTTTTACATCGACGAGACTCCGCTCTCGGCCTCGGCGGTTGCGCTTAACGGCCGCACCGTCATCGATCCCGACCTTTTTGACCTGAACCACGTGGAAACGCTGCGTGGCCCGCAGGGCACGCTATACGGGTCGGGCTCGATGGGCGGCACCATCAAGCTCGTCACCAATCAACCCAAGCTGGGCGCGTTCGAGGCGGCGACAGATACGACCGTTTCCCAGACGAAACATGGCAGCACGAACGGCGGTGGCAGCCTGATGCTGAACCTACCGATGGGCGACGTCGTGGCATTGCGCACGGTCATGACGGCAAAATACATCAGCGGTTTTATCGATCGCATCATCGCTCCGCCCGGGGAGTTTCCATCCCCGACCGTTCCTGCCGGCACTCCCGGAGCGCCGGCCCTGTGCGCTTATTACTGTCAGCGTGGCGATGTCGTCAACGCACCCGTGCAGCAAGTCGTCAAGGGTGCCAACCGCGAGCGATTCGCATCCGCGCGAGCTATTTTGCTCGTCAAACCTTCCGATCCTCTATCGATCACGACCACCTTGATGTACCAGCGCATCGATGCGGACGGCTATAACAACTTTCAGGACCCACCGGGCGGCCTGGCGATCTATCAGCCCTACAACCAACCGGAGCCGTACTATGACTCCTTCAAAATGGCGAGCCTAAAGGTCGAGTACAACTTCGGTCCAGCGACCCTGACATCCGCCTCTAGCTACTGGAAGCGCGACGTCGTGCAGTCGACCGACTCGACAGAGGCTTTGCAAAATATCAACAACCTCACTCATTTGGTCAACGGCGTCTATGTTCCAAATTTCATCCAGAACCTCTATGTCGAAGAGGATCCGACCTCGCAATTCGCCCAAGAAGTGCGCCTGACCTCAAATAATGAGGGCAAGATTCAATGGGTCGGCGGTCTCTATTACGCCAAGCTCGACTCTGGATACATCACGCACAACCAAGCACCCGGATTCGCGACCGCGCTGACCTGCGGCTACGCGCCGGCAGCCGATCCCGTTTCCGGTTACTGCCCTCCCAGTGCCGTGGCTCCCGCTAATAGCGTTCTGAGGTACCCCGATCCCTCGCTGCCCCCGTATCCCAGCGCGCAGGCGGCCAATCCGAACGGGGTGGTATTCAACGACAACAATCCGAACGTCCTGAAGCAGAGCGCCGTGTTCGGCGAGGGTTCGTATAAGTTCACGGATGCCCTCAAACTGACGGCCGGACTGCGCTTTTTCCACTTCTCAATAGACAATCGTGCCGATCAATCCGGCCTCGGAACGGCGTCCGTGAACCAGGACCACACCATTCTGCACCAAAGCGCCAGCGGCAATGCGGTTCTGCCCAAGTTGAACCTCGCGTATGAGCCCACAGGGGAACTCACCCTGTACGGCACGATCGCCAAGGGGTCACGGCCTGGCGGCTTCAATCTACCCATTCCACTGCCGAGCCCCCAAGTGCTTGCGATAAATCCGTTTGCCTACAACTGCGCCGCCGGGGCAGTCACGGTGTCTTCGCAACCGAATTACACGCCTGACTCGGTGTGGAGCTTCGAAGTCGGCGAAAAAGCGAAATTTGCCGATCGGCGCATAACCGTCAATGCCGATATTTACTACATCAAGTGGACCAACATTCAGCAGGTGATCTCGCTCACCTGCGGCTATCCGTACAATACCAATGCCGGTAATGCCAAATCCTACGGACCCGAGCTCGAGGCATCGGCCCTGATTACCAAAGGGCTCACGCTGGACCTTTCCGGTACGTACAACACGGCGATCATCAACAACCCGTCGGCGAATGCCATCGCCTCCGGAATAACGCCCGGAACCCGTGTCCTCAGCGTGCCGCTGTACACGGCGGTCGCGGCGCTGAACTACCAGCCAGCGATCACGGATACATTGAACGGCTTGGTCAACGTCTCCAGCTCCTTGGTGGGTCCGGTCAGGGATCAGGCCGCGTTTCCGCAAATTCTGCCGCGGTACAATCTCGTTGACATGCGAGCGGGCGTCAGCAGCGGCCCTTGGGCGGCTTACGTCTTCGGCACCAACCTCACCAACAAGGAGGCGAAGCTGACCATCAACAACACGGTGTTTGCCTGGCAGACCTACGCCATCACGCGAGTCTCGACCAATCAGCCGCGCACCATCGGTTTGGACTTCCAGTACAAGTTCTAAAGGCGCCGGCGGCGCCGTTCGATGGAGCATATTCGGGGGGCATGGGCCCCCCGAATTTCGTGAGATGATGCCCACGCTCCGGGGCGCGGGTGACCGTTCGGAGGTATATGTTTTGAGGGAGAATAGGGTGACCGACAATTCCGCCTTGGGCGTAGATCAAGACGCCGAGCAATTGAAAGCCTTGGGTTATGTCTCGCATTTCGATCGGACCATGTCGAAGTGGGAAAACTTCTCGCTGGGGTTCACTTACCTGTCGCCGGTGGTCGGCGTGTACACGCTGTTTGCAACCTCCTTCGCCGCAGGCGGTCCGCCGATGTGGTGGACTTATATTCTCGTCGGCTTGGGACAACTGATGGTGTGTCTCGTGTTCGGGGAGATCGTTTCACAGTTCCCCATCTCCGGCGGTCTCTACCCATGGGCGCGGCGTCTGGTGGGCAAGCGATGGGCATGGATGGCGGGCTGGGTTTACGCCTGGGCGCTCTGTTGCACCATGGCCGGAGTCGCGACGGGGATCGCGCCGTTTCTCGCCCAGCTATTCGGCGCAGCAGCGACACCGACCGCGACCACGATCATCGCGCTCGTGCTCATTGCATTCACGACGGCGCTGAACTTGAGCGGTACGCGTCTTTTGGCGCGGGTCGCCATGTTCGCCTTCATTTGCGAGCTGCTCGGTGCCCTCGTGGTGGGTGGCTACTTGTTCCTGTTTGCGCGGCATCAGCCGCTCAAAGTGCTCGTGGACACCACGTTCGTAAATACCAACGGCAGCTACCTGCCCGCGTTTCTCGCCTCCTCGCTCGCCGCCATGTTCTGCTACTACGGCTTCGAAGCATGCGGCGACGTGGCGGAGGAAACGCCGGACGCGAGCCGTATGATCCCGAAGGCCATGCGCATGACCATCTATATCGGCGGCGCGGCCGCATCCTGGGTGTGCCTGGCTTTCGTGCTCTCGATCTCGGACATCGGCGCCGTCATCGCCGGTAAGGACACCGACCCCATCGTCACGCTGCTGCGGGCAGCGATGGGTGAAATCGGCTTTCGGGCCGTCATCGTCGTCGTGCTCGTCTCCTTCATTTCCTGCGGGCTCAGCCTGCAGGCCGCGGCCAGCCGGCTGATCTTCGCTTACGCGCGGGATCAGATGATCTTCGGCAGCAAATTCCTGAGCCGGATGTCGCCGGGACACCACGTCCCGTCCAATGCGCTCATCGTCATGGGCGCGATCCCGGCGTTGATCGCGCTCTCGGCGCTGTGGCTGCAAGACGCCATCGCCACCATCATCAGTTTTGCGGCGATCGGCATTTATATCTCGTTTCAAATGATCGTACTGGGGGCATTGATCGCCCGCGCCAAGGGCTGGCGGCCGGCAGGCCCCTTCACGTTGGGTACTCGGGGTTGGCTGGTGAACGGATTGGCGCTCGCCTACGGTGTCAGCGCCATCGTCAACATTTTGTGGCCGCGCAGCCCCAATGATCCGTGGTACGTCAATTACGCAATGCTAGTGACGACCATCGGCGTCTTGGTGCTGGGCGGCTTCTATATGGTGATTGCCAAGCCTTATGAGCATGGGCATGCGCCGGCCGGCGATGCGCATAATCTTGGTTCCGCCAAATCTCAGCCCATCGCGGAAGTCATCGGTTGAACGCATGGTATTGACCCGCCGATTTGAAGCGGCGCGCCCGCGGACGATGCCTATCGACTTGGGATCAAGGGTTAAGCAGTCTCAAGGGTAGGGACCTGCCGTGGCGTCATTGCCGCCGTCGACGCTCAAGTTCGTACCCGTCACATAGCTCGCGAGATCGGACGCCAGGAAATGCACGCAACGCGCAACTTCAGTGGGATGTGCCAAGCGCCGCATCGGGATACCCGCCGCCAGGTCGCGCAGATTGCGCGCGGGATCGCCGCCGCGCTTGGCGAGAATGTCATCCACCATTCGGGTGTGGATCTCGCCGGGGCACACCGAATTGACGCGGATATTGTCGCGCGCGTGATCCAAGGCCATGCAACGGGTGATCTGAATCACCGCTCCCTTGCTGGCGCAGTAGGCCACATGATTGGCTTCGCCGTTGAGGCCCCATTCGGACGCGATGTTCACGATGGCTCCCTTACCGGCGGCCTTCATATGCTTGACCGCGGCGCGGCTCAGGTAAAACAGCGCGTTGACGTTCACCGCCATGGTGTCGAGCCACTGCTCGTCCGTGGTATCGAGCGCATCGGCCGTGTAGAGAATGCCGGCATTGTTGACCAGAATGTCTAGAGCTCCCAAGCGCTTGATGGTGTCGCCGACCAGGCGGTCACAGGCGCCCGCGGCGCGTAAATCCACCGCGGCAAACTCTGCCTGGCCGCCCTTGGCTCGGATGGCCTCGGCCACGGCGCGGCCGCGCTCCTCGTGGCGGCCCGAGACCATGACCTTGGCTCCCGACTCTGCGAAGACTTGCGCGCAGGCCTCACCGATCCCGGTGGTCGAGCCCGTGACCAACACTACTTTTCCGGTAAAGATCATAAAATTTGTCCACCGTGCGGCACTGGAGCCCCCGGGCTAGTATAAACAGACGCGCATAGCAGGCGAGTGCAGTGGCCGCGCGTGGCGAACGAGGGTAATGATGCGCGCAGCGGCTGGCGGCTGGCGGCTGGCGGCTGGCGGCTGGCGGCTGGCGGAAATCATAGAGGAACAGAAATATGTCCCGAGATCCCAAGCACGACGTATTGTTCGAGCCGATCAAGATCGGCCCCAAGAAGCTCCGTAACCGCTTCTGGCAAACCTCGCACTGCGCCGGACCCGGCGCGGAGAGACCCGGCGCTCAGGCCCATTTTCGCGGCATGAAAGCCGAAGGCGGTTGGGGCGCGGTCTTCACGGAGTTCTGCTCCATCCATCCCGAATCCGACGAGTACCCCTACATTTCCGCGCGCCTCTGGGATCAGGGAGACGTCCTCAATTTGGGCTACATGTGCGAGGTGGCGCACCAGTATGGAAGCCTCGCCGGCGTCCAACTGTGGTACAGCGGCGGAAACGCGCCCTCGCTGGAGTCGCGCGAGTTCGGCCGCGCTCCGAGTCAATGGTTGTCGCCGATATTTGCCACGCGTTCGGTCTACGGCTGCGAAATGGATGAGTTGGACATCCGGACCGTCATCAACATGTACGTCGAAGCGGGAAAGCGCGCCGAACAAGCAGGATTCGATCTTCTCGAGGTCTCCGCGGGCGATGACACGCTGCCGATGCAGTTTCTGGAGCCGCGCTTCAACCGGCGCACGGATCACTATGGCGGGAGCTTCCAGAACCGGTCGAGATTTTTCATCGAGCTCCTGCACGCGCTGAAGCGTGCTCTCGGCGATCGATGCGGTATTACGACGCGCTTCGAGATCGACACTCTGCACGGATCCGAAGGGGTCGAAGCTCGCGAAGACGGTGTGCGAATGCTGGAATTGTTCCGCAAAGAGGGCGTGGTCGACGCGGTGGCCTTGAAGATCGGCGACTACGCGGAGTGGGGCGAGGATGCCGGGGTATCGCGCTTCCGCAAATCCGGCTGGATGACGCCATTCATCAAACAAGGAAAGTCTATTCTGGGCTCCGACATTCCCGTGGTCGGCAACGGCAGGCTCACCAGCCCCGACGACATGGTCGGATTGATACGTGCCGGCGTGCTGGACATCATCGGCGCCGCCCGTCCCTCGATCGCAGATCCCTTCCTGCCGACCAAGATTTCGGAAGGCCGGGTCGAGGATATCCGCGAGTGCATCGGCTGCAACATCTGTGTCTCCAAGTTCCAGCAGGGCGGCCAGATCATGTGCACTCAGAACGTCACCGTCGGCGAGGAATACCGCCGCGGCTGGCATCCCGAGAAATTCACGAAAACCGCGCAGCCCTGTTCCGTGCTGGTGGTAGGCGGCGGCCCCGCGGGCATGGAGTGCGCGCGCATTCTGGGCGAGCGCGGCTACGTGGTTCACCTTCGCGAAGCGGACAAGGAGCTGGGCGGCCATTGGAAGGCCGTGGCGACCCTGCCCCGTTTGAACGAATGGGGGCGCGTGATCACGTACCGGCAGATCCAGCTCGCCAAGCTGAAGAAAGCCGTGCAAGTCCACCTCGGGGTCGGCAACATGACCGCCGATGAGGTTCTCCGCTATGGGGCCGACCGCGTCGTCATCGCCACCGGCTCGCACTGGAGCGGCGACGGCCGGGGCGCCAATTTCGGACCGATTCCCGGTGCCGACCATTCCCTGCCGCATGTGCTGACGCCCTTCCAGGTCACGGCGGGTAAGGCCGTGCCGGGTAAGCGCGTACTGATCCTCGATGGCGACGGGCATTTCATGGGTGTAACCCTGGCGGAACACATGGCCAATCAGGGCAAGGAAGTCACCTATGTATGCGACGCCGCCGATGTCGCCGAGTACGGCGTCTTTACCATGGAGTCCTTCAACAACAAGCGCATGCTGTTCGAAAAGGGCGTCAAGGTCTACACCAGTCATTGGGTCGACAGAATCGAGCCCGGCAAGGTTTCCTTGAGCTACCTCTATAAATACGGTCCCGATCTCACTGAACCGAGGTCCGGCGCGATACCGCGCAAGGACAATGGCGGCGAGTTCGATTTGGGCGTAGATGCCGTCATCCTCGTAACCTCGCGCCGCTCGAATGACGGGCTATGGCGCGAATTGAAGGCGCGCAAGGGCGAATGGGCGTCGAATGAGATTCAGGACATCTTTCGAACGGGCGACTGCAAGGCGCCTGCGCAGCTCAATCAGGCGCTGTGGGATGCGCACCGGCTGGCGCGGGAATTCGACAGCCCGCACCCCGCGTATCCGCTGCCCTGGATCCGTGAACGGCAGCTCTGGGGCGGCCCGACGGTACCGAAACTCGGCGATCCGCGAGTCGACGTGGAAGCCAGATAAGACGTGGAAGCCGGGTAAGATGACACTGGGATTCACCAAGGATAACGCATGAACCAACCGAAGTTAGCCGAGCAGTCCACTCCCAAGCACGAACTCAGCCGCTCGCTGAAAGGCCGCCACTTAACGATGATCTCCATCGGCGGCATCATCGGGGCCGGCCTGTTCGTCAGCAGCAGCACCTCCATCATCGCCGGCGGGCCGGCCAGCTTCATCAGCTACGCGATTACCGGGTTGCTCATTCTCTTGGTGATGCGGATGCTGGGAGAAATGACGACCGCCCTGCCCCATGTCCGCTCGTTCACCGAGTTCGCTCGCGCCGGCCTCGGCGACGGAGCGGGCTTCGTCGTCGGCTGGCTGTACTGGTATTTCTGGGTGTTGGTGGTGCCGGTGGAAGCCATTGCGGGCGCCAAAATCCTGCAGTCCTGGATTCCCTTGTCTCCCCTGCAGATCGGCGTCGGCCTGATGTCCATCATGACCTGCGTCAATCTGATGTCGGCACGTTCCTACGCCGAATTCGAGTTCTGGTTCGCCTCCATCAAGGTCGCCGCCATTCTGGTATTCATCGCCATCGCGGCCTCATATGCCTTCGGCTGGACTGCGCCGCATGGCGCCACCTTCGGCAATCTCGTCGAGCACGGCGGCTTCACGCCGCATGGGTGGATTGCCGTGCTGGCCGCCGTCCCCACCGTGTTCTTCGCCATGACCGGCGCGGAAATCACTACCATTGCGGCGGCGGAATCCGCGCAACCCGGCCGCGCCGTCGCGAGAATGAGCGCGGCGGTCATCTGGCGCATTCTGATCTTCTACGTGGTCTCGCTGTTCTTGATCGTCTCAGTAACGCCGTGGAATACGGTGCGCTCGGGTGAATCGCCGTTCACCTTGGCATTGAACACCATGCACGTGCCCTGGGCGGGAACCATCATGAGCGTGATCATACTCACCGCGGTCTTGTCCTGTTTGAATTCGGCGTTCTATGTGAGCTCGCGCGTGCTGTTCATCCTGGCGGATCGCGGCGATGCGCCGCAGTCGCTGGTGAAGCTGAACGCTCGGCGCGTACCCGTGGGCTCGGTGTTGATGGGCGCGGCCGCGGGATTCCTGGGGATCATCGCGGCCACCCAAGCGCCCCAAGTCGTGTTCGATTTTCTGGTCAGTTCCTCCGGCGCCGTCATTGTGTTCGTCTACATGATCATTTGCGTCGCGCAAATCACGTTGCGCCGGCGCCGCGAACGCGAGGGCCTGCCACCGCCTCCGGTCAGCATGTGGCTGTTCCCGTACCTGACCTATGCGGCGATTGCCGGCATGGGCGCCGTGTTGATCGCCATGGCGTTTACGCCGGGCCTGCAGCGGGATTTCTACTTCAGCTGCATCACGCTGGTGGTGGCCGTTGGTGCCTATCTCATCGTGCATCGCCTGCGGCAGCCGCGCGTGGCGCCGTCCGCTGCTACCTAGTACCGACACGACTAAGCTGCTGATTCTTCGTTATTTCCGCTGCGGCCGAAAGCGCGTCAAGATAAGTTTCCAAGCGAATCGGCGACGCGATTCATTAGAACGCACGAATGGCTCGGGCATGAAATCACGGAAGCATCTCGCGCCGGCAAGCCAGCCAACTCCCCCGCTGGTGCGATATCCCGGCGGCGTGGGTCCCTCAAAAGACCCACGCCGTTTTTTATTTCTGGTGCTTGTGCCCAGAACCGCCGATTCGCCTTTCATTAGTCTCGAATGTTGCACGGCGGCGTGGTGCCGTCGCGGCACAGGGCCGGGCCCTCATCACGCTTTACGGCCGCCGGGCTATCCTCATGCGTCATGAGGCTTCCCGCAACGCAGCCGGACAGTAGAAGCGCGGCAAGACCCAAACTGATGACATTCTTCACGGTCCCTCCTTCGCCGCCTTTTGCGGCAACTTGAGGCTTAGAGACTTACGTCCATCACGCGGTTCATCATGACGGCACGACCGGATTGAAAGCTAGGGGTATAGGCACACGTGTCGATGTAGGGAAGAGTCCTACTTTCCCCGGAACAAATTCCCGACACCCAGCATCCAACGAATACGACTACCAAGCGAGCGCGTGCGACCAGAATGACGAGGCCAAATCGACTGTATGCATTGGCCTGCACTCTCGTTTTGGCAGGCGCGCTTCCGGGATGTGCGGCATACAAAAAATGCGGGTTGGCTGGCTGCCCCGGCGACGCTGAAATCACGGCGGAAGTGCGCGCGCTGTTTGATCAACATCCAGTATTGGAGCCTCCGAATCTACTCGACGTGCGGACTCTCGATCATGTCGTCTACCTGAATGGTGTGGTCGACACGGACACGCAGCGGCTGATGGCGGAATCGGTTGCCCACCAAGCCAAGGGCGTGGCAAAGGTCGTGAACTCGATCGGCCTGAGCGGAGGCCGTTAGGCCAAATAGCTGCTACGCTCGAACTTCGCGAGTGGGAAACAATAACGAGCAGCCGGTCAGATAAGATTCACTTTGGGGGTCAATAAATGCGAAAGCCCGTTTTGCGGCAGCCCAGGGGACGGGTTGCCCTTCGATGCGTCGTACTCTGCGCCGCGCTGGCCGGATGGGGCAATGTCGCCGCAGCTCCGATCGGCGCAAATCCCGTTCGCAGCACGCCCGAATCGCTCGGGATAAACGCGGCACCATTGGCGTCTCTCGATGCGGACATTGCGTCGGCGAAGTTTCCGCTGGTCGACAGCTTGCTGGTCATGCGCTGCGGTGAGGTGGTATTCGACCGCCGCTATCCCCACGACTACGCCGCGACCTACGGCAAGGAGGCGCATACCAAGGGACCTCTCAACGCGCGGCTGACAGGCCGCTACAACTACTTCGATCCAGCATGGCATCCCTATTATCACGGCACGGATGAGCACACCATGCAGTCGGTGTCGAAGACGGTGACTTCCGCGATCATCGGAATTGCCATGACCCGGAACGAGGACCTGCCGTACGACGACCCCGCCAACCCGTCGGATTTGATGGAGGCCGCCGATGACTGGGTGCAATTCGTGATCGATCGGCCGATGAAGGACGAACCGGGCACCGTATTCGCCTATTCGAGCGGCGCGACGGAATTGCTGGCCTACATTTTCAAGCGCGAAACAGGCGCCGATATCGAGCACTACGCGCATACCCATTTATTCGGGCCGCTCGGTATCCACAACTATTTCTGGAAGCGGACGCCGCTCGGTGTTGTTGATACCGAGGGCGGCCTGTACCTGCGTGCCGAGGACCTGGCGAAGATCGGACTGCTATACCTCGACGACGGACTCTGGAACGGGCGGCGGTTGATCTCCTCGGATTGGATCAAGGAATCATTGACGCCGAGAATCGACGCGGATGAAGGGTTCAAATACGGGTATCAGTGGTGGCTGCTGCCGCATGGCGAGCCCGCGCGCCTGGCCTGGGCCGCACGGGGCATGGGCGGCCAGCGATTGCTGGTGTTCCCCGAAGATCATCTGATCGTCGTGTCGACGGCTTGGCACATATTGAATGAGGCGTCGATCGAGTTCGATGTGGTTCGCCGTCTGTTGCCGGGTGTACACCCGCACCAGTGCGGGTCGCAATCCGGAGGCTAGCGTCATGAATCACCCGCTGCAGTGCCGATGCGGAACTCTCAAGGGCTACGTCACCCATTCCGCGAGTGTCAATCGCTGCGTGTGCTACTGCAGCGACTGTCAGGCGTTCGCGCATTTTCTGGGCAACCCGAGCGAGATATTGGATGCGCAGGGCGGAACGGATGTGATTCAAACCCGTCCGGCGAACGTCACTTTCACGCAGGGCCAGGACGCCATCGCCTGCATGCGGCTCACCGACAGGGGACTCCTCCGCTGGTACGCCGCGTGCTGCAACACCCCCATCGGAAACACAGTGGCTAATTTTCGGATGTCATTCGTCGGCCTCGTGCACTCCTGTTTGGATGGCACCGGCCAATCGCTGGACGAATCCTTCGGGCCGGTTCGTGCGCGCGTGAACACGAAGAGCGCCCAGGGTGAAGTGAGGTCGGGATCGGGCGGCATGATGTCAGCCATACTGCCGTTCATCGCAATAGTAGCGCGCCCGCTCATGGATGGAAGCTACAAGCGCACGCCTTTCTTCTCGGCGGACACGGGTGCCCCGATAGTGACCCCCAAGGTGCTCAGCCGCAGCGAGCGGGAAAGGCTGAAGAGCGCAATATGACGAGCGGCGTCCGATGCGGGAGGCCTCGCGCATATCCGCGGAAACGTCCCGCGCGGGAGGCCTCGCCGACTACCACCGCAAAGCGGCGGTGTGCACGGGAGCATCCCAGAGAGTCGTCATTTGTTCGTCGATCAGGGTTACGGTCACCGAACAGCCGGCCATCTCCAGCGACGTCACATAGCTGCCGACCAAGCTGCGGGTCACCTTGAGGCCATGCTTCGCGACCTGGCGCTCGGCGGCATCGTACATGAGATAAAGCTCCGAAGAGGGCGTACCCCCAAACCCATTGACCAGCAGCAGCACCTCGCTTCCTGCCTTGGCAGGCAGGTCGTCCGTAATCGCCTGGACGAGTTCCTCCGCAATCGCATTGGCGGACCTCAACGGGACGCGTCGACGGCCCGCTTCGCCGTGAATCCCGACTCCCATCTCCATTTCGTCGTCGCCGAGCTCAAAGGTAGGCCTGCCGACGGCGGGAACGGTGCAACTCGTCAGCGCGACTCCCATTGAGCGAGTCATCTCGTTCACGCGCTTTCCCAAACTCGTCAACGCAGCGAGTCCGTCTCCGCGCTCTGCGGCGGCCCCTACTACTTTCTCTACCACCAGTGTGCCGGCAACGCCGCGGCGGCCGGCGGCGTGCTCGGATCTTTCAATGGCGACGTCATCGTCCGTGATGAGCGTGCCGCATTCCTTGGCGTACATTTCGGTTCCAAGCGAGAAATTCATGATATCGCCCGCGTAGTTCTTCACTATGAAGAGCACTCCGCCGCCGCAGTCGACCGCCTCGGCCGCGGCCAGCATCTGGTCGGGCGTCGGCGAGGTAAACACGTTGCCCGGGCAGGCGGCATCCAGCATTCCGCTGCCGACGAATCCGATGTGCAAAGGCTCGTGGCCGCTGCCGCCGCCGGAAATGAGCGCCACCCTCCCGTCCGTCTTGGCCCGCTTGCGGCGTACGAACCGGAACTCCGGATCGAGGAGGATGATGTCATGATGGGCCTTCGCGAAGCCGGTCAAACTCTCGGTCAGCATCGACTCCGCAGCATTCATAAACTTCTTCACGATGCCTCCTTCCAACCCTTGCCCGCCTTGGTTCAGCGCTCTTGCAGGAGTCGTAGAACTCTGCGCAGCGTTTCGTGCAGCAGGTCGTCGAGTTCCTTGTTCTTCCTCGGATCACGCAGATCCGGCACGCGCAGCCGCAGCTCCCGCCAGCGCGCGCCGCCGCCGGCATCCGGTGCACGATGCGGATGGGCGCGGCGATACGCTGCCATGAAACTTTCTCTTTCCGCGGCGAGAAAGTGGCAGCTCTCAAAGATGCTCTCGAGGTGATTTGCGGGAATCGGTACGCTGTACTTCGCGTTGGTGATCTGCGAAATGAAGCTGCGATTCTTGCCCAGCCGTTCGGCCAGACGCTGCCGCGTGCCGGCCGGCCGACGTTCCAGCACTTGCTGAAGCACGCGCTTGTAGTCGCCTACCGCAGAGTTATCCGCCATTGCTCGTGGCGCAGCGTTCTTCACGCCGAGTGCTCTTGGCCCGAAGCCTCGCTTCCATAGCGGGCGATGGCGGCTTTGACGCCCGCCAGCGCGGCCGGTGCGACTGACAAGCAGCGCAGACCGATCTTGAGCAAGAAAGGAACGCATTGGGGATCTCCGGCCATGTCGCCGCACAGGCTGACGGGAATTCCGTGCATATCGGCGTATTCGACGACTTTCCGCATGATCCGGAGCATGGCGGGTTGCACCGGATCTTGCAGGGCGGCCAAGGGCCGGGAATCCCTGCTGCAAGCTGTCACGTACTGTATCAGGTCGTTGGATCCGATCGAGAAGAAATCGGCCTTGAACAAGTCGCAGGTGAGCGCGGCGGCGGGCACTTCGACCATCATACCCAGCGCCGGCCGGACGCAGTCCAAACCTTCTTTCATCAGTGACTCCACCGCATCATCGAGCATTTGCCGCACCTGATCCAATTCGTCCGGCCAGGTGACCATCGGCACCATGATCTGCAGCGGCCGCAGCGCCGCCGCACGTGCGAGAGCGCGCAGCTGCGTGCTCAGGACCTCCCGGTGCAGCAGCGAGAGACGCACTCCCCTGAGCCCAAGGAAGGGATTCGACTCCGCATCGACGGTGTACCCCGCAATGGGCTTATCCGCACCGGCGTCGAGCAGCCGCACCGTAACGGGTCGGCCCTCGGCCCAGCGGACGATACGGCAATACTCCTCATACTGCTTGGCCTCATCCATCAGGTAATGCTTGCTGCGAAGAAGCAACTCGGTGCGCACGAGGCCGATTCCATCACACCAAGCGGGATTCAGATTTCCGAGCTCGGCTCCGTCGGCCACATTGATCATGACCTGCACATGTTCCCCGCCTGCGGTCACGGCCGGGAACGCCAGATGCCCTTCCGTTCCCAGGCGACCTATTATCAGTGTTTGTTGACGCGCAGCGAAGTCAGCCAAGGCCTTCGCATCGGGCGACGTTATCAGTATACCGTCGTCCGCGTCGAGCAGCGCCTCGCCGTGTGCGTCCAGAATGCCAGGATCCAGACCGATCAGCATGGGCACGCCCCGCGCTCTGGCCAACATGGCGACGTGAGAGTTCGCACTGCCCTCGGTGAGTGCGATGCCGCCGCCATCCCAGGACATCTCCAGAAAGCGCGAGGGCGGCAGGTCTGTGGCGATGACGATAGACCCAGGGGGAACGGGAATGATCGCCGCTCCAGACAATATGGTCGAGACGCGATCGCGCATGTCGCGAAGATCGGACGACCGCGCGCGGAAGTATGAGTCATCGGCGGAATCGTACTGCCGGATCTGCGACTCCATCGCATCGCGCCAGGCTTGTTCCGGCGGCACCTGCCCAGCGATCGCGGCGAAGGCCGGCTCGCTCAGAACGGGATCCTGGAGCATGGCGATCTGAAAGGCCAGCATGGCCTCGGCATCCGCATCGCTCGCGCTCTGCTTGAGGGCGGTAAGTTCGGTGCATGCCGAGTCGATGGCCTGCCGCAGACGCGCGGAATCGGTCGGCCCGCTCGACGGTGCTCGCATGCCTGACCGCACCCTCTCTTGCAAGCGCACCAGTACGCCGCGGGCAAGACCCGGCGAAGCGCTTTGAGGGCCATGACCCGCACGATGCTCTTGGCGTCCGTCCACGGACCCTGGTCGGAAAGCCCGATCCACACCTTTGCGGAGAATCGTTTTGCCAATTGGGTGAACATGATTGACGGGCGCGCGTGGAACCCCCCCTCATGCGTCAGCACGGTGGAGCCCGTAACCCGAGACGCTAATTCATCCTGACTCATGGCTCCTACATCCGCGGATACAATTCTTCCGCCGCGCGCCGCACCTTTTCCAAGGGTGAACCGCCGCTCGACTCGGTGGCCGCCATCACCGATCCCTCGACGACGGGCGCGTTGCAGACCACGACCTTCGCTCGTTTCTTCTCCGGCAACCGCTCTATCGCCATTTCGCTGTTGGTCTCTGCGCCGCCCATGTCCACCATGATGACGACGCCTCGATCCGACCAGGCCGTTTGGAGCGCCTTCTCGATGGCATCGACGCTGGTTCCCAGGCCGCCGCCGGGGTCACCTCCGCACCATGCCAAGGGCACGTCCAACCCAACCATCTGGCGCACCATATCGGCCGCGCCTTTCGCCACGTCGGGCGAGTGCGAAACGATCACGATTCCAACATTTCTATTCACGGTCTTTCCTAAATGATTGCGTCAGGACGGGATTCGAGATGGCGGCACACGGCGCTCAGAATCAGTTCACAGGATCGCGCACCCGGGTCCATGGTCCCCCGGCTGCGCTCACCGAGGAAGGCAGCCCGGCCCTTGCGGGCCACCATCGGCACCGTCGCCCGCGCGGCGATGTCGGCCCGCCGCCGGATCTGCAACAGGAGATCGGCGCCGCGGACGGAGCGCAGCTCATCGAGCACCGGTACCAAAACGTCGAGCATCGTCTTTTGCCCCACATCCGATCGGCCCAGCGCCTTTACGACGCGGATCGCATCCTCGCCCGCCCGTACCAGGGTGTCCTGGTTGATCATGCCCGCCTCGTCCACATACTTGCCGATTGTGGCGAAGAGCTTGCCGAACAACGGTCCGGACGCCCCGCCGACAAAACGGATGAGCGTATTGCCCACCTCGCCAAGCGCCTTTCCCAAGGGCATTGCCCCGATGATGTCCATCCTTTCCAGCACGGCCCTGAAGCCGCGGGTCAAGTTGACGCCGTGATCGGCATCTCCGATCGCGCGGTCGAGTTCCGTGAGTTCGTCGGCGTGCGCGATCACGATGTTGGCGATCGCTTCTATCAACTCTTTGGTTGTCGGGTCGTTTGTGCTCATGATGGAAGACGATGGCTATGCCACGAGAAGTTGCCCCGCAGTATCGAAGCACAGCGGGCGACGCAGCGTCACCCGCGCCCTCGCGCCGGAATGCCAGCGCTCGCCGGGGGGCACGAGGGTGACGAGTTTGTGCGGACCCACTTGCAGATGAAGGAAATTTTCGCTGCCCAGATGCTCTACCAGGACCACCTCGGCCGGACCGTCGGCCGCGGGCACGAGCTCGATGTGCTCGGTGCGCGCCCCCACCTTGGCGGTCCGTTGCGGCGCGCCCTCCACCGGCAGCGCGTCGATGGGAAGAAAGTTGATCGCCGGGATGCCCAGCCGTCCCGCCACGTAGATGTTCGCAGGCCGCTCGTAGATGTCCTGCGGGGTACCGACCTGAACCAGGCGGCCTTGGTCGAGAATCCCGATGCGGCTGGCCATGGTGAGCGCCTCGACTTGATCGTGGGTAACATAGAGCACGGTTGCCCCCAGATCGGCCTGAATGTGCTTCAGCTCGACGCGCAGTTCCGCACGGAGCTTCGCATCGAGCGATGAAAGCGGCTCGTCCATGAGGTATATGGAAGGACGCCGCACCAGGGCGCGACCGATGGCTACTCTCTGCATCTCGCCGCCCGAGAGCCGCGTCGCGGCATTTGCCAGTTTGTGATCGATTCTGACGAGGCGAGCCACTTCCTCCACACGCCTCTTGATCTCGTTTTCCGGGACTCGCCTCACCGGGGCCCGCAGCGGAAACGCAAGATTGTCGAACACGGTGAGGTGCGGATACAGCGAATACTGCTGGAACACCACCGACACATTGCGTTGCGCCGGCGGGTCGTCCGTAACGTCGCATCCGTCGAATGAGATGTTTCCGGCGTCCGGCCTTTCCAGCCCGGCGATGAGGCGCAACAATGTCGTCTTGCCCGCAGCGGTCGGCCCGAGCAGGACCATGAATTCACCGTTCGGCACGGTGAGACCGATATCCCTGTTCGCCTCGACGTCGCCGAAGCGCTTGGTCACGCCGTCCACGACGACTTCAGCCATCGGCAGACTCCTCGAACAGCCGGCTCTTGAGCGCGCTTCCCGACACGGCATCGAACACCACGAGGCGTTCAGAGTCGAAGTTGAGCCCGACGGCCTCGCGGACCTGGACGCGTTGGCGCGAAGGAATGCGGGCCTTCAGCTGCCCATGTTTGGTGTTGACCGTCACGATCTGCATAGTACCCATGTACTCGACCCCGAACACTTCACCGCGGATTTCCCCCGCATCGCTGATGCTCACGTGCTCCGGGCGGACGCCGAGCGCCAGCTCGCCTTCCGCCGTCGCCTGCCGCAGCGTGGGAACTCGAATCGCCGCGCCGTTCAATTGGACGCTGCTTTGCCCTTGCGCCAGGCTGGACTTGAACCGCAGAAAATTCATGGGCGGGCTGCCGATGAATCCGGCGACGTGCATGGCGGTCGGCCGGTCATAGATGTCCTGAGGGCTGCCGATCTGGACGACCACCCCGTGGTTCATCACGGCGATGCGATCTGCCATCGCCATTGCCTCCGTTTGATCGTGCGTCACGTAAACCGTCGTCGCCCGAATGCGATCGTGCAAGGCATGCAGCTCGACACACATCAAATGGCGAAACTCGGCGTCCAGCGCGCCCAGCGGTTCGTCCATCATGCAAGCCTTGGCGCGCCGGACCAGTGCCCGGCCGAGCGCCACGCGCTGGCTGTCACCGCCGGACAGGCCCGACACGGAACGCTCCAGCAAATGTTCGATGCGCAGTAGCCTCGCCACCTCCTCGACCCGCCGCTTGGTTTCCGCACGCGGCACGCTCTGGCATTTCAGCGGGAACGCGATGTTCTCGCGCACCGTCATGCGCGGATACAGCGCGAACAATTGAAATACGAAGCCGATATCGCGCTGGGAAGCCCGCTTGTAAGTGACATCCTCGCCGTCGAGCAGGATCTTACCCTCCGTCGGGAGCTCGAGGCCGGCTATCATTCGCAATGTCGTGGTCTTGCCGCAGCCCGAGGGGCCGAGCAGCACGAAGAACTCCCCGTTGCGTACGGTAAAGCTGGACTCGCGCACCGCCGTGAAATCGCCGAAACGCTTCTGGATGTTTTGTAAATCGATCTCGGCCACGGCTACTCCGGAAAGTGGCTGGTGACGACGAATGCCAGGCTGCCAGCCAAAATGACCAAAAAAGAGTACGTGTACAGTCCCAGCGCAAACGGCTGCACCAGCATGAGGATGCCCGCGACGATGACCACGGTCGAGGCCGACTCCCAAGGAGCTCGGCGGAATATCCTGCGTGTGCCGTTGCGGCCGGTGCTGCGGTTGCCCGTCGTGCCGCTCATTTGCGCACCGCTCCGAAGGTGATGCCGCGCAGCAGATGTTTGCGCAGCAAAATCGTGAAACACAGAATGGGCACCACGAACAGCGTGGTGGCCGCGGCGACCGCCGGCCAGTCCTGTCCGCCCTCGCCGATGATGAAGGGGATGAACGGCGGCATGGTCTGCGCCGTGCCGCTCGTGAGCAGCACGGCGAATGCATATTCATTCCAGGCGAAGATGAGGCAGAACACGGAGGTCGCAGCGATACCGGTCGCCGCCTGCGGCAATACCGTCTTGATGAACGCCTGTATGCGGGTGTAGCCGTCGACCAGCGCGGCCTCTTCGTACTCGCGCGGGATTTCGTCGATGAACCCTTTCAAGAGCCAGACCGCCAGCGACACGTTCACGGCCGTATACAGCAGGATCATTCCCAGCGACGTATCGATCAGTCCGAGCTGGCGATACATGAGGTAGATGGGAATCGCCACCGCGATCGGGGGCATGAAGCGCGTCGACAGGATGAAGAACAGCAGGTCGTCGTTGGCCGGTACTTTGAAGCGCGAAAAGGCATAGGCCGCGAGCGTGCCCAGAAACGTCGAGAGAAAAGTAGACCCGAAGCCAATCACCAGGGAATTGACCAGCCGGCCCGGCGTCTTCGAGGCTCCTGCGATCACCATGCCGTGAGAGCGGGCCAGACGGTCGCAGCGGCCGGTCGGAGGCGGCAGGTGCGCGATGTAGTCCGGATCCTGCCGCGAATGAAATGTGAAGAGATTGCAGTACCCTTCCACGGTCGGCTCCGAAAGGATCTTCGGCGGATAAGCGACCGAGTCGCCCGGCGTCTTGAAGCTGGTCAGAAATATCCACAGCAGCGGCGTGATGGTGATCAGTGCATACAGCACCACGGCGGCACCCGAGAGCGCGCGCGAGAGGGCAGAGGCGCTTACGACGCTGTGCGCCGTGGAATTGCCGATCATCGCTGCTTCACCTTATTGAGGACCTTGATATAGATGTTGGCGGCGCCAAAGACGGTCAGAAACAGAATGATCGCCAGCGCAGACGACCAGCCCGTCTGCCATTTCTCGAACGCCGCACGCTTGAGCGTAATGGATACGGTCTCGGTGAGGGAACCGGGACCGCCGTTCGTCAACAGGTTCACCATGTCGAACATCTTGAAATTCTCGATGCCGCGGAACAGCACCGCCAGCATCAGGAACGGCATCACCATCGGAAGCGTCACGGAGCGGAACCGCCGCCAGGCGGAAGCACGGTCGACTTCCGCCGCTTCGTAGATGTAGTCCGGAATCGAGCGCAGGCCCGCGAGGCAGATCAACATCACGTACGGGGTCCACATCCACACGTCGACGAGCACGATGGTCCACGGCGCGAGCTTCACGTCGCCGATCATCTGGAACGAAGCCGGGTCCACCCCGGAGAAGAAGCTGACGACGTAGTTGAATAGCCCGATCTGCGGTTGGAACAAAAACGTCCAGAAATTTCCGACCACGGCGGGGGAAAGCATCATCGGCAGAAGAATGATCGTGGTCCAGAAGCTGTGGCCGCGGAACTTCCGGTTGATCAGCAACGCGAGGCCAAAACCCAGGACCACTTCGATGAATATGGACCAGAAGACGAAGTGCGCCGTCGTCTGCATCGCTTCCCAAATGTCCGCGTCGGTGAGAATGTCGACATAGTTGTCGATGCCGACGGATCTGTATTTCATCCAGCCCATGTTCGCCTTGTAATTGGTCAGCGACATGCGGATGGTCCAGATCAACGGGAATACGTTGATCGCCAGCAGCAGCAGGATCGTCGGGCTGATGAACAGCCAGGCGATCGCGCGATCAGACATGCCGCCCGACCTGGTGGTCAAACCAGGCCGGGCGGCAGTTGGGGCAGAGACATCGATCACTTTATTTCTTACAGCTTGCCAGCATCCTTGAAATCCCGGGTCCAGTCCTTGGTGAGGCCATTGAGCGCGTCCTGCGCGGAGCCCTTGTCGGCGACCACGTAGTCATGAATGCGCTTCTGCATGTCGAGCAGCAGCGTCGCGTAGATGGGCTCGGCCCAGAAGTCTTTCACCATGTTCATCGACACGAGGAAGTCGCCGGCAAACGGCGCGCTGCCCGGGAAGCTCGGGTCGTTCAACACGGCCTTCAGGCAGGAGTACCCGCCGAGCGACCACCACTTCTTCTGCACGGCCGGCTGCGCGAACCATTTCATGTACTCCAGTGCTTCCGCGCGATTATCCGAGTAGGACACAACGGAAAGACCCTGACCACCGAGCTGGGTGTAGTGCCCGTCGGGTCCGGCGGGGTTGACGAAGAATCCGATCTTGTCCGCGCCCATCGCCTTGTACAGGCCCGGAAAGAACGCGAACCAGTTCATTTGCATCGCAACCTGCCCCGACTTGAACGCGTCCAACCCTTCGGACATGTAGGCATTGGTCATACCGGGGGCGGTACAGCACTTGAAGATCTCCTTGTAAATTTCCAGTCCCTTGACCGCACCCGCGGAGTTCACGAATCCGTTCATCTCGTACGGCTTCTTCGGGTTGTCGTAATCGAAACCGTAGTCGTACATGACGTTGGTCACCCCCATGGTGATGCCTTCGGAGCCGCGCTCCGTGAAGATATAGGCGCCATAGACCTTCTTGCCGTCGATGACGCGGTTCTGGAAGAATTTCGCCACTTGCAGGAACTCGTCCCAGGTCTTCGGCGGCGCGAGCTCGCGCCCGTACTTGGTCTTGAACTCCTGGCGCAACTCGGGCTTGGCGAACCAGTCCTTGCGATACGTCCAGCCCACCGCATCACCCATCGCCGGCAGCGCCCAGTAATTCGGCGAGTGCTTCGGCCACTCGGAGTAGCCGAGCACCGTCGGCTGAGCAAAGTCGCTCATTTTGATGCCGTTCTTGTCGAAAAATTGGTTCAGTTTAACGTAGTGCCCGTTCTCGGCCGAGCCGCCGATCCACTGGCTGTCGCCGACTATCAGGTCGCACAGCTTGCTGTGGGAGTTGAGCTCGTTGAGGAAACGATCGGCATAGCTCGTCCAGGGGACGAACTCGAATTTCATTTCGACACCGGACTGCTTGGTGAAGTCCTTCGACAACTCGACCAAGGCGTTCGCCGGGTCCCAAGCCGCCCAGCACAACGTCAGTGTTTTGGCCTGCGCGGCCGTGCCGGCGAGGCCCAAAGCCGTCCCCAGCACGACGGCAAAAAGTGATCGACTCAGAGTTTTCATAAGTGCTCCCCGTAGTGATAAGTGCAAACTAGAAATCGAACCAGCCGCCGACCGAGATCAGGGAGTACTTGTTGTCCGGCACCCCCGCCGTCTTGCCCTCGAAATAGTCGTACTCGACCACCAGCGTCAGCTGCTTGGTGATCTTTTGATGCCAGTAGGCCATGTCCAGGTTGGTCTTGATGTCGTGGAAGCCCGCAGTCGCATTGGCGTCCTGCTTGCCCTGGCCCGCGCTGACGCCGACCAGGGTATTGCCCATCGTGTAATCCGCCTCGACGTACCACTGCTTTGCGCTTGCCGCCGTGCAGGACGTCGCGGCGGCGGTGCCGGACGTGATGATCGTCGCGCCCGTCGCGGACGCGGCATAGCAGCTCACCGCACCATTGCCGGCTCCATACCCGAAGCCACCCACGAAACCGCCGCCACCCCACACGGACGAATTGCCGCCGCCAAAGCCCTTCGTGCGGGTATAGGAACCGGTCAAGCCCAGACCGCCGACGTCCACGTGGACTCCGCCGTTGACCCCGGAAATCGTCGAGGATGGACCGCTCGCCAGGCCGTTGAGCGCCTGATACACGCCGCCGACCCATAGCTTGTATGCGCCGCCCGCGAACTTGGCGGCGTATGTCCCTTCCGCTTCCACGCGCGGCGTATGCACGGCGAATTGGCTTCCGACATTGGTAGGATCGAACAATCCGACGCGGAGCGAGAAGCCGCTCAAGTCCGGTGTGTCGTACTCGATCTTCGAGTTGAACGCCGTCCAGTGATAACCCGTGCCGATACGTCCGCACGTGCCGCCGTTCCAACCGGCGGGCGTGCCGCACAGCTCTCCCGTGCCGATCCCGCTGCCGACGTCGTTGAGAATGGCCTGACTGTCGAAAATTCCCCAGCCGCGGCCGATCGCGATGTTTCCGAAGGCGCCGCTGATGTCGGCCTCCAGTACGCGGACGTCGACATCGAGATTGCGGTTGCCGTTCGTGGAGCCGAATCCATCGTTGTTGGCCCCGGTGATATTCGTCGCGTATTGGAAATTCCCGGAGACCGTGATGCCGTTGAACTCGGGCGCCTTGAAGTGCGCGTTGAATTTACTGGGATTCCATCCGGATGTGACGCGCGTATCCGTCACGTTCGAGGGTGCGCCGTCCAGAGTGCTCGCATTCGCGGAGATCAGATGCGCGCTGATGTTGCCGTCGAAGCTCGCGCTCCAACCGTTCGCGGAAGTCACCTCGACCGCCTGAGCCATGCTGACCGGCAGGCTGACGGCCACGGCGCTCGCAATCCCTATCCATGTTGCTTTTCGATGAGTCTGAATCATAACTGCCCTCTCCCACTGTTATTGAGATTCAACGTACAGCGAGCGCACCGTCTTGGGTTGCGGCGTGGCACTCGCGCGAGACTCGAAACTTGAGCGCTCAAACTGCTGACGTGATATTGCGGAGCGCAGCTGCGCGCGTGCCGCAGATGCCTGCACCGCGTCGGCGGGCAAGCGCTCTCCCGTCCAGCGAGACAATGTCGATGTGAGCCCCCCTGACTCTCTCCTTTATTTCCGCAAACCCGCCGGTCTGAATTCCGCAGTGTTTAGGAATTTACTTTAGTAAATGTGTACCGCGCATTTACTAAAATGTCAAGCTCTGTCCTATTGGCATGCGGGTTCCCGCCGCATATACTGGGTTATAGGCGATTAATTAGGGAGCACGGATCTTTCAGTTCGTCGGGCGCAGGCTCATCTCGCCGCCGAACGGTCCGCTGATTCACAGTTTAGCTAACGTTTTACTAAACAATATCGCGCGATTCATACGTGCGTACGGAGACTCTCCACATGAACGGCAAACTAATCGTCGACTGCTGTGATTCCGCGTACGCGGCGCTGATCCGGCACACCGACGAGATCGCAGAGCTCGATCAACGGATCGGCGACGGCGATCACATCTACAACCTGATTCGGGGACTGGAAGCGCTGCGCACGATGCGCGCACAGATCGAGGCGGCGGATCTGGGTGAGGCGCTGCAGCTTGCGGCGGCCAAAGTGCTCTCTACGGTCGGAGGATCATCGGGTCCGCTGCTGGCCTCGTTGCTGGTGGGCATGTCGCGGACCGCGCCGCGGGAGTGCACCACGGCGGGCGTTGCCACGATGTATGCGGCGGGCGTCGAAGCCATGCAGCAGCGCGGCAAGACGGGCAAGGGAAGCAAGACCATGATGGATGTGCTGATTCCCGTGGCGGAACGTTTCCGTGAGTTGGTCGATCGGGAGTCCGGCATCGACGAGATCCTGTGCGAGCTGCCGAAGGAGGCCGAGCGGGGAATGATGTCCACGCGCGAGATGCTGGCACTCAAGGGGCGCGCCTCCTTCCTCGGGGAACGATCGCGGGGTCACATTGACCCCGGCGCGCGATCGAGCCAGGTCATCATCACCGCGCTGTGCGCACAGCTTGCCGAATCACGTGAGCGAGGGCGATCCCATGAAGAAGTTTTTTAATACCGTAGAGGATTTCCTGGGCGAGAGCCTTGCGGGCTTCGCGTCCGCGCATGGCGATCTGGTGGTGCTGCACGCCGATCCCTTGTTCGTTCGGCGCCGGAATCTACGGCCGGGCAAGGTGGCGCTGATCTCCGGGGGCGGCTCCGGTCATGAGCCGCTGCATACCGGCTTCATCGGGCACGGCATGCTCGATGCGGCCTGCCCCGGACAGGTGTTCACCTCCCCCACGCCGGATCAGATGATCGCCGCCGCCGAGGCAGTGGACACCGGCGGCGGAGTGCTGTTCGTCGTGAAGAACTACTCGGGCGACGTCATGAATTTCGAGATGGCCGCAGAGATCAGCGACCGCAGGAATGCGACGGTGCTCGTCAATGACGATGTGGCGGTAGATGACTCTAGTTTCACCACCGGCCGCCGCGGCGTCGCCGGCACGGTCATCGTAGAGAAGGTGATCGGCAGTCTCGCCGAGTCGGGCGGCGACTTGGAGACATGCAAGATCTTCGGCGACCGTGTGACCAAGCGAACAGCCTCCATGGGTGTCGCGCTCACCAGCTGCACCGTGCCGCAGGCCGGCCGTCCGACGCTCAACCTGGGCGAGGACGAATTGGAGATGGGCGTCGGCATCCACGGCGAAGCGGGCCGGCGTCGCAGCAGAATGTTGCCCGCCGACTCGATCGCCGCGGAGCTGCTGGATGCAATCCTGGCGAATCTGAAGCCGCGCACGGGATCCGACGTTCTGCTGCTGGTGAACGGGCTGGGCGGAACTCCTCTGGCCGAGCTGTACCTTTTGTGTAATGCGGCGCACCGTCGCTTGAGCGGCCATGGTCTACGAGTTCAGCGCACCCTGGTCGGCAACTTTACGACCTCGTTGGAAATGGCGGGCGCGTCTCTCACGGTTTGTCTGCTGGATGAGGAGATCCTGAGGCACTGGGACAGCCCGGTAAACACAGCGGCATTGCGCTGGCGCCTATAGCGATGAATATGAACCGCTCGGCGCTAAAGTTTCCACAGACCGATCCGACGCCGATATTCGACGCGTTTCGCGGCAATTTCTCCACGGAGCTGCTGACCGCGGCCGTGGCGCACTTCAATGTTTTTGAACGGCTTCGCGACGGACCGCGCTCCTTCGAGACTTTGCGCGCCGGATCTCACCGAGGGCCGCGCCTACAGCGCTGCCGAGTACCGTATGTGGCTGAGCGAAGTGGGCCTGGTGACCGGCGAGATCGTGCCGACACTGGTTCACTGCGGGGTGCTGCCCGCGGCCAAGTGAGCGAAGCTAGACAAACACACTGAACTTCAGGAGATCCGACGTGCAATACACCCCAGCGACGAGCATCGACGCCCGCTTACTCGCCTCCATACTGTGTCTGTGCCTGGGTTTCGTTCAAGCCGCGGCGGCGAACTCGAACAAGACCATCGAAATATGGAAGAGCTTGGACGAATTCGTGGTGCTCGCGCCCCAGGATGCGCTTGCGGGCGATGCGGTCCCTCGCAACGACCAACCCATCGTCATCGAGCCGGCCAAACTGGCCGTGGCGTTGGCCAAACTGCGGGTGCATGAAAGTAAAGGAGCATCAGAAAGCATTCCAGTCTTTGAAAGCGACGCCGCCCGGCGATTGGCGGGCCTGCTCAGCACCGCACTCGGACGAGCAGCGGCGGATCAAGATGTTCTCTTCGCCATCGACATGTCGCAGAAGGCTGCCCTGCTCGGATCCAAGCCGGTTTCGGTGGCCGGACGGGCGTTCTACCAGAACCAGCGCCTGCAGCTCATCATCGGCGAGCTCCACGTGAGCACAATATCCGCGGAATACAAGAACTACCCCATCGGTTACCCCAAACCCGACCGGCGCCTGCACCCGCACCAAACGGGCGAACGCTCGAAGGAGACGCACTACGACCCCGCCGCCGTCTTCGAGACCGGCGATGACGTGAGCCTGTTCGCGCACGACGGCAAGGTGCGCTCCGATTGGCTCGTGCTGAATGTCGGCGCGCTCGCGGCCGGCGACCTGCCGGCGGCGGCCCCCACGATGGTGTCCATGGGCACATCGCAAAACGCGGCGGCGCCGGGCGCGGCGAAGCCCTCGGGCAGCGCCTCGCCGTCGATCGAGGAGCGCCTATTGCGTCTGAAGCGCCTGCGCGAGCAAGACTTGATCACCGACGAAGAATACAAGCGCAAACGCAACGAGATTCTTGACCAGCTTTGATCCCTGCCCAGTAAGTCGGATCGCGACCGGGGGGCGTTTCCGCGGAAACGCCTCCCAAAGCGGACCCAGTCTGCTCAGGCAGTGTCACCGCTCGAATTTCGTCGACAGAATGATCGACGATGTGGTCCGCTCGACGCCGTCCAATGCGCCGATGCGATCGATGACTTGGTCCATCTCGGCGACAGATGCCGTGGCGGCAACGGCGATGAGATCCACATCGCCGCTCACCGAATGCAGCACGCGCACCTGGGGAATGGCGCGCAGGGCCGCGGTGACCGCGCGCGCTTCCTTCGGACCCACTTTGATCATGACGTGCGCGCGTACCGCGCCCAGGCCATGTTCAGGCGCCAGCAGGGCGGTATAGCCCACGATGATGCCCTGCTTCTCCAGCCGTTCGATGCGGCTCTGCACGCTGGTGCGCGAGCGCCCCACCAACCGGGCCAATTGCGCGGTGGAAGCGCGGCCGTTTTCCCGCAAGGCCAGAACCAGCTTTTCGTCTATGGTATCCATTCGTCGCGCGTTGATCGGCATTTTGCCGTCTTTTTCCTGCGTAATGACGTCAATATACCGTAAAAACGTCTGAAACGACCCTACCAATCGCAGGGTTTCCAATCAAAAATGGCGCCCAATACCGGGAGGCGACATGAAAGACATCGTTATCGTAGGCGCAGGCAAAATCGGCTCCATGATCGCGGAACTGCTGGGCGGGTCCGGCGATTACTCGGTGACGGT
>WNFI01695955.1_pt1 | contig 39895 bp, 37 predicted proteins | sample 5400471 | NCBI WGS metagenome assembly WNFI01 (sample SAMN13153348, study PRJNA577476) | soil metagenome | isolation source: 100 cm saprolite on Douglas fir-dominated hillslope | place: USA:California | collected 2013-09-17 | reverse complement strand
ACTCATCCGGCCACCCGCACGGTTGTCGTCGCTCCCCAGATGGCCAGGCTCAGGAAGAAGTCGATGATGTTGATCATGACAATGGCGGTTCGCACCGCGCGGCCGACTGCTACCCCCACTCCGGCGGGGCCGCCGCTGGCCCGGTAACCGTAGTAGCAGTGCACCCCGATCACGACGATGCTGAAGATCACCACCTTGAGGAAAGACCACAGCACGTCAACCGGCGACAGGAACAACCCGAAATAGTGGTCGTAAGTCCCAGCCGACTGCCCCTCGAAGTACACCGTGACCAGCCGGGAGCCGAAGTAGGAGCTGACCAGCCCGATCGCATAGAGCGGTATGACCGCGATGGCCCCGGCCACGATCCGGGTCGTGACGAGGTACGGCAGGCTCGGAACTCCCATGCCCTCCAGCGCGTCGACTTCCTCGTTGATCCGCATCGAGCCGAGCTGTGCCGTGAAGCCCGCCCCCACCGTGGCTGACAAGGCAAGGCCAGCGACGAGCGGCGCGATCTCGCGGGTGTTGAAGTACGCGGAAACAAAGCCGGTGAACGCTGACGCGCCGATCTGGTTCAGCGCGGCATATCCCTGCAATCCGACCACTGTTCCGGTGAACAGCGTCATGCCGATCATCACGCCGACTGTGCCGCCGATCAGCGCGAGCGCGCCGCTGCCGAAACTCACCTCCGCGAGCAGCCGCAGGATCTCGCGGTAGTAGCGCCTGACCGCTCGCGGCGTCCAGGCCAGGGCCTGGGCATAGAACGACAGCTGATCGCCGAGCAGGTCCAGCCAGGCAAGGCTGCGGCCCAGCCGGGAACGTAGCGCACCGAGCCTGGCAGGCCAGCGGTCCTGCGAGCCCAGCTCCGCAGGCCCGGCCCCCGGAGGCCCCGGAGGCCCCGATGGCCCGGTCGTCGCCGGTGTTCCGGTCACCGCACCCATCGGCTCATGATCCCTTCGGGGGAACGATCTTCAGGTAGATCGCGGTCAGTACCAGATTGACGAAGAAGAGCAGCAGGAACGCGATGATGACCGACTGGTTGACGGCGTCCCCGACTCCCTTGGGGCCCGGGCGGGGGTTCATTCCCCGGTGCGCCGCGACCACCGCCGCGATGAAGCCGAAGATCAGCGCCTTGATCTCGCTGATGTACAAGTCTGGTAGCTGCGCGAGCGAGGAGAAGCTGGCCAGGAACGACCCTGGCGTGCCGTGCTGCAGGAACACGAAGAAGAAGTAGCCGCCGAGCAGGCCGACGACCGACACCAGTCCATTCAGCAGCACCGCGACGCCCGAGGCGGCGAGCACCCGAGGCACGATGAGGCGCTGGATCGGCGAGACGCCCATCACCTCCATGGCGTCCATCTCCTCGCGGATCGTCCGGGCGCCGATGTCCGCGCAGATGGCTGACCCGCCCGCCCCGGCGATCAGCAGTGCCACAATCAGCGGGCTCGCCTGCTGGACGACAGCCAGCACGCTGGCGGCTCCGGTGAATGATTCCGCGCCAAGCTGCTGGGTCAGCGACCCGACCTGAAGCGTGATCACGGCGCCGAACGGAATGGAAACCAGCATCGACGGCAGGATGGTGACGCTCGCGATAAACCAGAACTGCTCGATCAGCTCGCGTCCCTGGAACGGGCGCCGGAAGGCAAGCCACATAACGCTCGCGCCGAGGGCGAACAGCCGCCCGGTCTGGCGCAGCGCCCCGGTACCTGGAACCGAGCTTTCCTGGCTGCTCATGCGCCGCCGCCTCCCCGCCGCCGCGGGGCCCGGCCGTGCCTGCGCCGCCCCAGCAGCCGTTCGGTCAGGTCCCCGCCGCGGTCAGCCGGTTCCTGCTCGCGCCGCTCCGGCCAATCCGGAACCTCGGGGTCGCCGCGCTCGGATCGGGCCGCAGGCTGACCCGCATCGCTATCGCCGGCCGGCCAGGTGGCCGGCTCAGCAGCGCGGGCCAGCTGGGCGGCGCCGGCCGGATCGGCGGCGCGGGCCTGTTCGTCCGCAGGCAGGCTAGCGATGATCGCTTCCCGCGCCGGGGTGGGCAGGGTGTGCAGCATGCTCAGCACCCGGGCCGTGCGCCGGTGCACCGCCATGCGCTCTGGCAGGCCGGCAGTTGGTACGAGTTGGGGCACGAGCGCGGGCAGGCCGTTATCCGCCTGACCGCCGCCGCGGGCCTCGTCGGCCCGCTCCATGGCCAGGGTGGCCTCATCCTTCTCTTCCGACATTCCGATCGGCCCGACCCTGCGGCCGTTGACGAATTGCGTGATGACCGGATGCTCGCTGGTGAGCAGCACCTCCCGGGGCCCGAACATGACGAGGTTGCCGCGGAACAGCATCCCGATGTTGTCGGGCACGGTCCGGGCGATCTCGATGTCGTGGGTGACGATCAGGATGGTGGCATCGATCTCCGCGTTGAGGTCGATGAGTAGTTGCGACAGGTAAGCGGTGCGGACGGGATCAAGCCCTGAGTCCGGTTCATCGCACAGAATGATCTGGGGGTCGAGTACGAGGGCCCTGGCGAGGCCGGCTCTCTTGCGCATGCCGCCCGAGATCTCTCCCGGGTACTTATGGCCCTCCCCCGCCAACCCGACCATGTCCATTTTCTCGAGTACGACGCGGCGGATATCGGCCTCGGTCAGCTTCGTATGCTCACGCAACGGGAACGCGATGTTGTCGTACAAGTTCAGCGAGCCGAACAGGGCGCCGTCCTGGAACATCACCCCGAACAGCTTGCGCGCCTGGTACAGCTGGCGCTCCGGGCAGGACGCCGTGTCGATGCCGTCCACCAGGACGCTCCCGCGGTCCGGCCGTACCAGGCCGACAAGCGCCTTGAGGAACACCGTCTTGCCGGTACCTGACGGGCCGAGCATGACGCTCACTTCGCCTGCGGGCAAGGACAGCGAGACGTCCTGCCAGACCACGTGGCTGCCGAATGACTTTGTCAGTCCTTCGACGACGACCTCGATACCCATCTCACCTCCCGCCCGCGAGTATCACTCATGGATCGCGGAAATACCACGAATCGTCACCACTAAGGGCCGGTACCTTATGTCGCACCCACCCAGTCGTCAAGGCCACCGTCTTGCCTGGCCACGGCGCTACCGGACGTCATCCGAGCTTCGCTTTGCCGAGCGTCAGCGTGATCGTGTTCCCAGACCCCGGGATGGTCAGGTTCAGCAGCGCAGTCGCGAGGCCGCAGTCCTGGAACTGCCCGATCGTGTAGCTGCCGGCCAGCTTGCCGCCGTCGAGGATGTTGAACTTCGGCTGGCTCTTGAGCGCCACCACGACAGCCGACGACGTCTGGCAGGAGTCGCCGACCGGGATGTTGATCCGCGCGACGGACAGGCTCACGACCCGCAACGTGATCTTGGACGTGGTCTGAACCGCGCCGGTGTTGAGATTCAGCTTTCCTATGGTCGGGCCGTCGTTGATGAACTGCGTTGTCGCCGTCACCGGGATGATGCCGAACTGAAGGAACGACCCGGTGGCGTTGGGCAGCGTCAGCGTCGCCTTGATGGCGCCGGTGGCCGGGTTGAGGTCGGCCGCCAGCGTGCCAGGGCCGAGTGTCAGGGTGAAGTTCGGCGCCTTGAGGAACGTGCTGCCGGTGACCTTGTACTTCGCGTGCACGATCGTGGTTGCCGTGGCCGCGCCCGACGACGCGATGAGCACGCCGCCGGACAGCAGGGTGGCGGCGCCGATCATGGCGGCGTATCTCGCTCGGGCCGATCGCCTGGCTTGGGTCATGGAAACTCCTTCAAAGTTGGGGGCGCCGGGGCTTCGCTGAGGTTTTTAGCGGCGTCGTCAGCGCAGTTGCATCACGCATTGGCATCAGCGCAGGGGCTTCGGGACCGGCGGTGGGCACGTCCAGTTCTGCGGCTGCGATGGGCCACAGAGCTTTCCCTGCGTCATCTTCACGAAGTTGCCCGGACCCGAAATCGAGCCGGTGAGCAGCGGGTCCAGGTTCTCGGTGACTCCGCACTTGGTGAACGGCGGAATCGTGACCATCCCCGAAAGGGGTCCGCCGGTGGCAACCGTGTACCCCCTCGGCGGGACGGTGTTGTCCCCCTTGCCAATCAGGACCAGGTTGAGCGGAGCCGCGGTCTCGCATTGCGTGCCCACATTCAGCGGCACGCCGTTGACCGAGACATCGGTGACCCGGACGAGGATCTGTGCGGCCGCCCGGATGGTGATCGGGAACGGCGGAGCCGCGATGCCCGAGACGGAGACGATATGGATCGGCGTGAGCTCGATCAGGTGGAGCGTTGCCGTCACCGGCACGAATCTGAACGTGAGGAACGTAGCCGTCACCGGCGGAAGCTCATGCCTGCCCTTGAAATACAACTCCGCAGTGGAGTGTACGACGAGCTCCGTGTTGTGGTTAATGAATCGGTGACGCTCGGCGAAGTCGACGTTCACGAGCCCTGGCTTGGCTGGCGGCTTGGGCTGCAGCAATGCCGCACCGTTTAGCTTGGCAACATCGGAGAAGCCCGTGATGTAAGCGCACGTCGGGACGCCGAACCCGACGGCCTTGATCTTGCCGCACCCCTGCGGGAACTTCGTTGTGCGCGGCGGCGGGCTGGACGACGACGCGGACGGGCTGGGCGAGGTGCTCGAGGCAGCCACGGGAATGGCGGCGAGCTGGCCGCTGGCCGCAGGGCTGCAGGCCACCCGAACGGTCGACGGGGAGGTAGCCGTGCCATCGGCCCGGCGCGGAGTCAGGTTCAGAACAAGCCCGCCCGCGCTGATCGTTACGGTGCCCGAGCTGCCCGCAATGGCCGCAACGGCCGTCGCCTGCTCGGCCAGCGGCAGGCTTCCGGTGGCCGGAACCGGAACCGCCGCTGATGTCCGCGCGAACCATTGTGCCGTCGCAGATCGTCCCTGATCGCCCACGAGGGTGTTGAGCGCACCCGTACCGGCGACCGTGGTCGCTCCGAGCCGCCGCAGGCCGGTGACCGCCACCTGCGGAAGGGTGACGGTGATCTGGGCCGCGGTCGGCTGGATCTTCTGGCCGGCGATCGCGGCCGCGGGGAACTTCGCCGCGACCACGACGTTCAAGGCCTGGCTGCCAGAGGGAAAGCTGCCTGCGGGGAACTGGCAGCGGTAAGTCAGGTTCGATGAGGTAGTCGTCGTACCGGTGCCGGGGGCGCCCGCAGCGATCCCCGCAGTGCCCGCGAGTACGCCAGCGACGAGCGCAAGCGCGCCGATGAGCGCAGACGACCGCTTCGACCTGCCCGAACCCGTGCTGCCACCCCCGGGGGACGACCCCCCTGAACCCCCCGCGGTGCTACCACCCGCAGTGCTGCCCAAGTAGACCTCACCTCCTTCAGAGCCCTGCCGACCCGCGGGCCGCCGGGCCAGCGCGATGCGCTGACCAGGGGACACGCCTGAGGTTGCAGACCGGGCGAGTCGGCCCGGCGATGGCGAACCATGCCGGGCCGACTCATCAGGATCCGTTGTTGTCTGGTCAGGCCTTGAGGCCCGCCATCATCGTCAGGTCGACTTGATGACGATCGCGCGGCTGACGGTGTAGGTGGCCTTGAAGGTCGGGTGGTCGCCGTTGACGACCAAGCCAGCGCAGCCAACGACGTTAGAGACCGTGAGCCGCGCGGAGTTGAGCGGCTTGATCGGGAGCTTGGACGTGGTCGTCAGCGTCAGTTTGTGCGTGCTGTTGGTGTAGAAGCCGGGCGATGAACCCTTCACGGTGAACGAGCAGCCCGTCGTTTTCACATTCGCGTCGACGCCGGTGATGATCCCGTCGGTCTGGCCGGTGGAGTTGGTCTTCGAGTCGATTTTGAGAGAGTAAGGCAGAGCCTTGGTCGTGGTCGTCACCTTGCCGGTGAGCGGGCTGGTGCAGTTATTGAACGCCAGGGTTGCGACTGTGCCGATCTTGACCGGAGACGTGGCTGTGGTGGTGGCTGTGGGGACTTTGCCCGTCCCCTTTGAAGCGGGCGTTGAGCCGACGGTTGAGCAGGTCACGCTGACCGTCTTGTCGGTGAACACGGTCTTCGAGGAGGTAGCCGTATAGCTGCCGCCGTTGGTGACCTTGACCTTCAGGGTTGTCGCGGCCATCGCCGGTGCGGCGCTCAGGCCGACTACTGCCCCTGCCGTCGCGGCGAGGAGCAGGAGATTGCTTGCACGTTTGATCAACGTCATGGATCGTCTCCTTGATTGGTTCCACCTGACACGTCGGGTATCAGGCTGCTGATCCGGCCACGCGCTGCCCTTGCGGGTTTGCTACTGGCGAGTACGTTACGTCGGTGTAACATTGCCGCGCAAGCGAATGTTGGCATGGATTGAGGGGCTCGCGGAGTCAAGGACGTTTCTTGTCACCTGATGCGTAAATGCCGGTCTCGTGTTGTCATCAGCTGAGCATCAGCGGTCGGGCGGAGCCTGAACGGGGCGTCCGCGCGAACTTTTCCAGGTCATACTTGCTCTCTTATGAAGCATCAGGACGGTCCGGGCGTTAACGTCGGATCTGTGGCTGATCGTGCCCTGGCGGCGCCGGCGCAAGGCCGGGCGAGCAATGCGCCGGTCATGCGCGCGTCTCAGCTTGCCGCCATCATGCGGCCTGAGCTTCCCGACCTTGCCCGCGAGATCATCGCGGAGATCCGCGCCAGGATCCCTGAGTACGCCCGCCCGATGGAGGGGCCTTACGGCCACGCGCTGCGGACCGGTGTCCAGCAAGCGCTGACGTCGTTCTTCGATTCGGTCGGCACAGGAGGGTCGCAGCCTCGACAGCCTCCAGGCCGCATACCGGATCGGCGTCCACGTCGGCTGGCGCCGGGTGATGGACGTCGGCCTGCGCTGCGCGGCCCCGTCGTCGGTGATGTCCTGGCTCGCCGACGCGATGCTCGCGTACATGGACGAGCTCGCTTCGCTGTCGCTGCAGGGCTACCTCGAGGCGAAGGCGCGCTCTGAGCAGTCGCAGCAGGAATGGCGTCGCCGGCTGCTGCGCCTGATCCTGGAGTGGCCGCCCGCCCCCGCCCGCGCGATCAGCGAGCTCGCCGAGCTCGTCGGCTGGGCGGTCCCCGATGAGGTGACCCTGGTGGCGCTCGAGCCAGGCAGGGACCGGCCGCCCGAACTGCCTGATGACGCTCTGGCCGAACTCGGAGGCCAGCAGCCCCACCTGCTCCTTCCCGGCCGGGTGAACCAGGGCGACCGGGCGGCGCTTGAGCGCTCGCTGGCTGGCGGCCGCTGCGCCGTCGGGCTGGGCATGCCGATGGCTGAGGCAGGGCACTCCCTGCGCTGGGCACGGCGGGCGCTGGCGCTGAGCCGCGCCGGGATCATCAGCGCCGGAGAGGTGACCTTCTGCGAGGACTTCCTCGTCGAGTTGTGGCTGCTCGCCGACGATCCGCTGATCGATCAGCTAGCCCAGCGGCGGCTTGGCGCGCTCGCCGTGCTGACCTCGGTGCAGCGCCAACGGCTCGCCGAGACATTCAGCGCCTGGCTGGAGACTCGGGGAACCGCGCCGGAGATGGCCGAGCGCCTCAAGGTGCACCCGCAGACGGTCCGGTACCGGATGCGGAACCTGGAACGCACCCTCGGCGGGCAGCTCAGGGACCCGGACGCGCGCTTCGCCATCGAACTCGTGCTGCGCGCTGCCCGCCTCAGGGAGCGAGCGTCGCGCGAGGACAACGACGAGCCGACCGCGGATGCGGTCTGAATGGCTATCCACCGCACAACCGGGGCATAAAAACACACCAAGGAGCGGCCAAACGGGCCTCGTACCCTGATCCGCCAGGATCGACCATCTGCTGGAGGTGCTTCGATGGCCACCGCCCTGCTCGTGCTCGACATGCTGACCGACTTCACCAGCGGCAAGCTCGCCAATCCAGCCGCTAGGCAGATCACCGAACCGATCGCCGCGCTGATCGAGGCGGCCCGCGGGCGTGAGGACTGGATCGTCGTCTACGGCAACGACGCGCATCGTCCTGGCGACTTCGAGCTTGCCGTCTTCGGGGAGCACGCCATGGCCGACAGCCCGGGTGCCGAGGTCATCGACGAGCTCACGCCGCAACCCGGGGACATCGTCGTCCCGAAGCGCTATTACTCCGCCTTCACCGAGACCGATCTCGATGCCACCTGCCGGGTGCGTCGGATCGACCGGCTGGTGATGACCGGGCAGCACACCGACTGCTGCTGCCGGCATACCAGCTTCGACGCCTTGGTGCGAGGCATCAGCCTGGTCGCGGTCAGCGATGCGACCGCCGTGTATGAGCCATTGACCGCAGGCCGGTACACCGAAGCCCAGGATGACGCGCTGCGCTACCTACGCACCTATTACGGCGCGGAGATCGCCAGCACCTCCTCGCTGGTGTGATGCGATCAGGCCGAGCCTGGATCACGTGGTCTTGATCAAGCCGCCATCGATCACGTAGTTGGCGCCGGTGATGTTGGCCGCCCGGTCGGAGGCAAGGAAGGTGATGAGCGTCGCGACCTCCTCGGGCGCGGTGAACCGGCCCGTGGCGAAACCGCCGATCCCGGCAATGATCGTCTTCCGCGCGGTGTCCGCGTCCACGCCTGTCGCCTTGGCGACGGTCTCGGCGACTCCGTGCTCGCCAATCCACAGGTCGGTGGCAACTGGCCCCGGGGAGACCGCGTTAACGCGGACACCGCGCGGGCCGAACTCCTGCGCGAGAGTCTTGGACAGGTTGACCAGCGCCGCCTTGGCAGCGCCGTAGTCGATCGTGGCAGCATCAGGCTGGAAGAAAGCGTTCACTGATGCGACGTTGACGATCGCGCCGGCGCCCTGCGCGGCCATGACGGCGAGCGCGGCGCGGCTGGCCCGCAGCGCGATGAAGAAGTTCATCTCCAGCGCCCAGGCGAAATCCTCATCGCTCGTGCCGAAGAATCCCGCCGTCCGCATCCGGACCGCCCCGACATTGTTGACAAGGACGTCGAGGCGGCCGTGCTCGTCGGTGGCCCGCCGGACCAGCTGCGCTGGGCCGTCCGGCGCGGACAGGTCGACCGCGACAGGCGTGATGTCTTTCAGGCCATCCAGACCGTCGGTGTGCAGGGAACCGGCGACCACCTGCGCACCCTCGTCGGCCAGAGCCCTGGCGACCGCTAGCCCGATGCCCTTGCCAGCCCCGGTGACCACTGCCACCTTGCCTTGCAGATCAAGATTCATGGCGTCCTCCTACCCATTCCGGCCGGCTAGGGCTGGGCAAACCGCCCGGCAAAGGCAAGCGCCGTCTCGGCGACCTCGTGCCAGCCAGCTAGCCGGCCCGGCCGCGGCAGTCGCCGGCGGCAGAGAGCGCGGCCCCATTTACCCGGCGCGCCGGGCGATCATCGCGGCGAGCTCTACCCGGGAGGACAGGCCGAGCTTGGCCAGGATGTTGGAGACGTGGAACTGGATGGTTCGCCGCGAGGTGAACATGCGGCTGGCTATCTCCGGATTGGACAGGCCCTCGGCGAGCAGAGCGGCGACCTTCCGTTCGGTGTCGGTGAGGGCCATCCAGCCGGACGCGGGGCGCCGGCGCCGACCCCGCGCGCCGCGCCTGATTCCGTAGGGCCGCAGTCTGGCATCGGCGCGGGCCGCGTCCCATGCCGCGTCGAGCGCCGCGTACCGATCCTGGGCAGCATCGTGCTGGAGCCTGGCTTCTCCGAGCAGGCCCGCTGAGGCGAGCGCCTGCGCCGCGAATTCGCGCGCGTAACCGTCAAGGAACGGCCTGCCAGCCGCCGCGTAGGCATCAGCGGCCGCGAGCAGCAGCTGTGCATCGCCGGCCAGAATTGCCGCGGCAAAGGCCGCGGAGCGCCGGAGGCTGGGGATGTCGCGATCGGCCAGGTAGTGATCAAGCTCAGTGATGGCTCGCCGGGCGGTCTCCTGCTCGCCCAGCGAGACGGCCAGCGCCGCGAGGTCGGGCAGCAGGTAGTGGCCGCAGTATTCGCGGTGACCTGCCACGCACTCCTGCCACGCACCGGCCAGTATGGTGAAGGCGGCCTGCTGGCGGCCGTCGGCCAGGGCGGCCAGGGCCCGGCCCCACGACCGCTCATCGATGGTGTGCCTGATGCTGCCGGTGGCCAGCGGCTGATCCAGCCCGGGGCCGAGCCTGGCGAGTTCTTCGCGGTCCTGCCTGTGTACGGCGATCAGCACGGCCAGGCCGTCGGAGATGGACCTTGCACCCGAGATGGTCGGGTGCCTCGCTGGCGGCGCATACACCGCCTGCCTTATCACCTCATGGCGGAACACGAGCCGGTCGCGGCCGACCAAGGCGGCCCGCGCAGTCGGAGCCGCATGAAAGGCAACCCACATGACACGTCAGCCTGCCGAGCCGTTGTGCCTGGACTACCTGATCAAAGGCGGCGCCGTGCACTCGATGACTGGTCAAACTCACCGCAGTATCGGCGTCCGGGGATCGGAGATCGTCGCCGTGTCGGCCGAGCCTGACGGCCTTGACGACCTGGCAGGCTCAGCCACCGTCATCGCCGACGCGGGCGACCTGACGCTCCTGCCCGCCTTCGCCGACGCCCACGAACACCTCAGGGAGGCCAGCCGCAACACCCTCCTTGTCCCGGTCGACAGGGCCAGGTCGGTGGCGGAGTTCACAGGCCTGATCAGACAGGCCGCAGGGGACGCGCCGCCAGGAAAGTGGATCGTCATCTCGATGGCCTGGCACGAGTCGAATCTGGCCGAGAACAGGATGCCAACCGGCGCGGAACTCGACGCCGCGGCGCCTGGGCACCCGGTATTCGCCCGGCGCGGCGGCCATCTGGCCGTGGCCAGCATCCTCGCGCTAAAGGCGGCGGGGATCGATGCCCGCAGCCCGACCCGGCTGGGGGCAAGATCGACCGGCTGCCCAGCGGCCAGCCGAGCGGGCTGCTTGAGCGCGGCGCGGTCTACCAAGTGGGGTCCTTTGCCCCGGCGCCCGCCAGGGCCGAGCTTGCCAGTGCGCTCGGCACGGGCTCTGCCGCCTACGCCGCTCTCGGGGTGGGAACAATCCGCGAGGCAATGATCAACCTCGACGAGCTGCTCGCCTATCAGGACGCCGCCCGCTCCGGGCTGCTCAGCGTCCGGGTCCGGCCGCTGATCAGGGTAGGCAACGAGCTTTCCGCCGAGGACGCCCTCGCCTTCGTCCGCGGCCTGGCCGCATGGAGCGGGCTCGGCGACGACTGGCTGCGCCTGTGGGGCCTGAAACTGGTCATGGACGGCGGCGTGGAAGGCGGCGCGCTCGAAGAGCCGTACGCCAACGACCCGGCCAACTCAGGCCACCTGAACTGGGATCCCGAGGTGATGACGAGGGTTTGCACGGAAGCGGTCAGGCGCGGCTGGAAGATCGGCACTCATGCGTCCGGCGACCGCGCGGTCCGGACTCTGCTCGACGTCTACGAAGCAGTCGTCGCCCGGACCGGCGTCCTGCCGCGTTGGACGCTGGTCATCGAGCATGCCCTGCTCAGCGACTCCGAGCAGCGGCAACGGGCCGTGCGCGGCGGCTTCGCGATCACCGTTCAGCACACGCTGCTGTGGAACATGGGCAGCGAGATGCTGCTCACCTGGGGCAAGGAGCGAACCAGGAACGCCAACCCGCTCGACCAGTGGCTCGCCGCTGGAGCGGACCTCGCGGCAGGCACCGATATCACCAGGCCCATCAACCCGATGACTAACGTCTGGGGCATGGCTACGCGCGGCACGAGGTCGGCGGGGATTCAGGGTCCCGAGCACGCCATCGACGTCCCGACCGCGCTGCGTCTGTACACCCTCGGCACCGCGATGCTGAACGGCGAGGCGGACAGGCTCGGCAGCATCACCCCTGGGAAGCTTGCTGACCTGGTCGCCTACCCCATCGACCCGCTCGCTGCTGACGCTGACGACCTAGCCGAACTGAGGCCCGCCTTCACCGTCGTCGGCGGCAAGGTCGTCCACCATCCCGACAAGCGGCTGAGCTCGAACCTGCCTGAGGGCGTCTGACAAGCGCGCGGTCATGACCGGCTTCGGGTAGTCCTTTTTGCCGACCGCAGCGAGACCATCCGCGGCCTGCGCGGCGACGGCCGCGACGAGCGCTTCGCCCAGATCGACCTGCGGGCGACGGCCTTCTCTGGGCTAGTGCTGATGATCGCTCTCATCGTGGCGTGGCTAATCCGGATCGCAGACGGCCGCAACGGCAGCCCGTATGACTGGCTGCTCGCAACCGCGGGGCTCGCCTATCTGCTCGCGGTCGCGTTCTCCCGGTGGCGCGGCTGATCATCAGCCCGGACCGTTTCCGCCCGCCCGCGCCGGGCAGACCGGAGGGAGCAGACCATCAGGGGGCATTACCACCAGCGCCTTTCCTGCCCGGACGATGTCGGCGCTACGGATGCGTGGTGGTTCATCCGAACGGGGGAAGCTATGCCTTATATCAGGGTCGGCCAGGAGAACTCCGGCTCGATCGACCTGCACTACGAGGACTACGGATCTGGTCCGCCCGTCGTCCTGATCCACGGCTACCCGCTCAGTGGCCGCGCCTGGGATAAGCAGGTCCCGGTGCTCCTCGATGACGGCTGCCGGGTAATCACCTACGATCGGCGCGGCTTCGGCAAGTCAAGCCAGCCCGCGACGGGATACGACTACGACACCTTCTGCGGGGACCTGCGCACGCTCATGGAGGCGCTTGAGCTGCGCGACGTCACCCTGGTGGGCCACTCGATGGGGACCGGCGAGGTGACCAGGTACCTCGGCAGGTACGGGTCAGAGCGGGTGGCAAAAGGGGTCCTGATTTCCCCGATCCCGCCATTCCTGCTGCAGACCGGCGACAATCCGGAGGGCCTGCCCGCGAGTCTCTTCGATGGCTTCATGCAGGCCGCCCGGCAGGATACCCCGGCGTGGATGAAGGGCTTCCTGGATAACTTCTACAACTTCGACAAATTCCGCGGCACCCTGGTCAGCGACCAGGCGTATCAGGCGAGCTGGAACACCGCGACCGCCGCGTCCGCGATCGCCGCGGTCGCGTGCATCCCGACCTGGGAGACGGACTTCCGCGCCGACCTGACGAAAATCAGCGTTCCGATGCTGGCGATCCAGGGAGACGATGACCGGATCCTGCCCTATCCGAACACCGGCAAGCGGCTGCCTGCCTTGCTCAGAGACCTGCAGATGGTCGTCATTGATGACGGACCGCACGCCATCGCCTGGACCCACCACGATCAGGTCAACAGCGCCCTGCTGAAATTCATGGCCTGACCGCGAGGCGCGGCTGGAGGGGAGGCGGCTCGCGCCTCCCCGCCAGCCAGGCGCGACGGGCAGCCGGACTTCCGCCCGACTCCGGGCAGAACCCGCGTGTGCTCGATCCGCACCGCCTGCAGGTCGCGGGTCGGCAACCCGAGCATAGCCAGGATCGTGGGCGCGATTTGTGTCGTCTCCACCTTGGCGGCAACGACGTGGCCGTGCCTCAGGCCGGGCAGCACCACCAGGATCGGCACGTTACGGTCCTGCTGGTCGTTGCCTCCGTGCTCGGCGATCTTGCCCATGTGCCCGGTGTAGACGACACCGTGCTGGGCGATGCCGAGGACGTCGGGGTGCCGGGGGTCGCCAGTCGGCACGCCGAAGAACGCCGCAGCTGCCGCCCCCGCGTAGACGGCCTTGAGCCCTGATGACTGCACCGTCACCGGGTTCCCGTTGATGTCATTGGCGGCGGCCGTGTGGGTCAGCAGGTAGTTCTTCGCGAAGTCGCACGCGGCTTGTGAGGTGTCGTTCAGCCACATCAGCATGCCGTCGTCGTCGATGGCAAAGGCGACGAGATCGCCAGCGCCCGGGTGCGCCGCCTTCCATGCGGCGTTGATGCCATCGATGATCGGCCCGTCAGGGACGCGGGCGAGGTCGCTCGGGTTGGTGGGCGACTGCCCGTGCTTGGCCGAGATGATGATCGCTGTGCTGCCGGCCAGGCCCTGTGCGCGTATCTCCGCGACCATCGCGCCGACCTTGGCGTCGATGTAGTCGAGCGCGCGCGTGAGCAGCGGCCCTGGCACGGTTCCGCCGGGCAGGTAGCCGCCGGTCAGCCCGTCTGAGGTCGGCAGCTTCTCGGCGGTCGAGACGGTCTGGAAGTTCATGCCGAAGATAGCCGGAACACCCACGTGGTTGGTGCGGCTGTGATCGAAGCCATCGATCTCATTCAGGACCGCCTGCACCTTGTACGAGTCGAACTGCATGGTGGCGGCGTTGTCGGTGGTCCAGTCGTTACCGGGCGGGAAGCCGAACGCCACGCTGTTGATCTCGGGGGTAAAGAAATCCTGGACGCCGGCCCCCGACGGCCCGGACAGCACCTGGTAGGCCGGGTGCTTGTCCGACCAGGCGGTGCGCAGGCCATGCTGCCTGGCGACCTCAAAGATCGTGTTCACATGGATGTACTGGCTCGGCAGGATCGGCTTGCATGTTGCCGCACTGACCGGCAGAGCGGCCGGGTTGAGCACCGTCACAGGGTTGCTGGTCATCTGCAGGATGCTGCCAGGCAGCCCGCTCAGCCCTTGTCCGGCGTCGAGCGAAAGGGGATTGAGATCTGCGGCTTCGAAGTAGGTCACCTCGCCGCCGGGCGCCGGGCCCGAGCAACTCGTGGTGCCGGCCGGGAAGACGGCGTGGTTCCAGGTGTCGTCGTAGTAGATGCCGGTGACGCGCGGGTCACCGCCGGTCACCTGCCCGACCATCCCCGGGAACGAGTCAGAGGGGAACGGCGTCCGAGCCCTGCTGTACTCCAGGCCATGCCGCATCAGCCCAGCCAGCACCGAGTCCGGGTGCGTCCGCACGTACCAGGCAAGGTCCTGCTGGTGCAGGCCGTCGACCGAAATCAGCAGCACATGCTGGAGTTTGCCGCCGTCATGGCTGGCGACGCTAGACCGCGATGAGCTGGCCGAGGCCGGAGCTGAAGCCAGCGCGGGTGAGGCGAGCAGGGCCACCGCGGCGGCGGCGAGCGCTGCGCGGTGCCGGAATGGCGTCAAGCGCATGTGTCCTCCTAGTCAGCCGCACGCGCGGCCCCCAAGGAGTACAGCTACGGGACGAAAGCAAAGCTGCGGCGACAGATGATCGACGCCGCGGTGAGCAGCCGGTGATCGTTGGCACCAGCCGCAGCGCGGGGCCGCGCCGGCGACCAGTACGCTGTCGTCCGTGCCGATCACCAGTTGCGAGGCGATGGGATGGCTCAGGTCGGCAGTCGGCGTAGCACTGGTCACCGCGCCGCGCGCGCCCATGCGGCTGGCAGGCCAGGAGCCAACGGCTGCGGACACGCTGCTGATGCGGACGATCGGGATCAGAGACCTCGTACTCGGTCTCGGCACCGTGGCTGCGGCGCGCGCGGGCGACGGCGGCGACACCCGGCGCTGGATCGCGGCCGGCTTGGCGAGTGACTCGCTCGACACCGCGGCCAGCCTCGCGAGTCTCCGCTCAATCGGAACGCGCGATTCGGTGAGCGCGGCCATCTTGTCGCTCGCCTTCGTCTGCGGGGATGTATGGGCATACCGCGATCGTCCGCGTCGAGCGAGAACGGTGACGCGGCGTAAGGCCGCTGGCTGATCCGGCGTTCGAGCAGACGTCGAGCCGGCATCTCGCCCAAAAAGAGCTTGTAATCCCTCCGCAAGTCGAGATATAACTTGTTCTTGTCCTCGTGAACTCGACTTGGCGCGCGGGCTGACCTTGACTGGCGAACCGAGCGATCTGGAGCTGAAGATGAGCAAGGCCCGCGCCCTGCTGCGCTTGCCTGGAGGCCGCCGCACCAAGTGGGCTGTCTTGGTGTTCTGGCTGATCGTGGTGGCCGTCGCCTGGCCGCTGTCAGGGAAGCTGACCGGAGCGGAGAAGAACGACGCTCAGGCGTGGCTGCCCGCCAAGGCCGAATCGACGCAGGTGCTGAAGCTGCAGTCGACGTTCCAGTCACCGAATGTCTTTCCCGCAGTGGTGGTCTACGACCGGCCATCTGGCCTGACCACAGCCGATCGGCATAAGGCGCTCCTGGATGCCGGAGCGTTCGCCGGCGTGCCAGGAGCGGTGCAGCACCGGATCGCCGGACCGTTCTTCGCCGCCGACGGTAAGGCGGCCCAGACCCTCGTCCCTGTCAATCTGGGCTCCAAGGGCTGGAACGGAGCCACCGCGGCCGTCGACAAGCTGCGCTCGATCGCGCAGTCCAATGGCGGCGGCCTCAGCGTCCATATCGCCGGGCCGCTCGGAAGCGCCGCTGACTCCGCTAAGTCATTCAGCGGCATCGACACCACGCTGCTGTTCGCGACGCTCGCCGTTGTCATCGTCCTGCTGCTGATCACCTACCGGAGCCCAGCGCTATGGCTCTTGCCGGTGATAACCGCCGCAATCGCGCTGACCAGCGCCGAGGCATTGATTTACCTGCTGGCTGTGCACGCGGGCCTGACCGTTAACGGCCAGAGCGCGGGCATCTTGAACGTGCTGGTATTCGGGGCCGGAACCGACTACGCACTGCTGCTCACGGCCCGGTACCGCGAGGAACTGCGACGCCACGAGGACCGGCACGAGGCCATGGCCGTCGCGCTGCGCCGGGCCGGCCCGGCGATAATCGCGAGCGCTGGCACCGTCATCATCAGCCTGCTGACGCTGACCATTGCGGAGCTGAACTCGACCAAGGGCATGGGCCCGGTGCTGGCGATCGGCGTTGGCGTGGCCCTTGCTGCCATGATCACGCTGCTTCCCGCGCTGCTCGTGATCTTCGGCAGGTGGATCTTCTGGCCGGTCCGGCCCAGGTTCGGCTCGGCTGAGCCGACGAGCAGCGGACTCTGGGCTCGCGTCGGCCGCAGGGTAGCCGTCAGGCCCCGCGTGGTCTGGGTGAGCACGGCACTGGTGCTGGCCGCCATGGCGGTCGGGCTGACCGGCCTGAAGGCCAGCGGCCTGACGGCCGCGCAGTCCTTCAGCGGCCACCACCCGGACTCGGTCGTAGGCCAGCAAGTCCTGGACAACAACTTCCCCGCGGGCGTGGGCCAGCCAGTCGTCGTCGTCGGAAACGCCGTGGCATCCACCACTCAGCTGCGAACCGCGTTCGCGGGTGTACCCGGGATAACGGCCGTCACCCTGCCGCAGGTGCATGGGAGCCACGCGTTCCTCGAGGGCACGCTCACGATGCCGCCCGACAGCCAGGCCGCGTATACGACGATCGACCGCGTTCGCGCGGCGGTACACGCGGTCCCAGGGGCGCACGCCCTGGTCGGCGGCAATACCGCCGTCAACCTGGACGTGCAGCGGGCCGCGGCGCATGACCGGAATGTGATCATCCCGCTGATCCTCGCCGTGGTCTTCGTCATCCTCGCCCTGCTGCTCCGCGCCATCATCGCGCCGATCATGCTGATCGCCACCGTGGTGCTGTCGTTCGCAGCTGCTCTCGGCGTCAGCGCGCTGGTTTTCAGCCACGTATTCCATTTCGGCGGTGCGGACACGTCCTTCCCGCTGTTCGTGTTCGTCTTCCTGGTCGCGCTCGGGATCGACTACAACATCTTCCTGATGACCAGGGTCCGGGAGGAGACCAAGCGATACAGCACGCGACGGGGGGCGCTCATCGGCCTCGCGGCCACTGGCGGCGTGATCACCTCGGCCGGAGCTGTGCTGGCCGGAACCTTCGCCGTGCTCGGTACCCTGCCTATCACGTTCCTGGCCGAAATCGGCTTCGCGGTGGCCTTCGGCGTGCTGCTGGACAGCATCATCGTCCGGTCGGTTCTCGTGACCGCGCTGAACCTGGACATCGGCAGCAAGGTCTGGTGGCCGAGCCGGCTGGCCCGCGAAGCTGAGCCGGACGTCGATCTGACCGGAGCGCTCGAAACAGTCGGTTCGGGCTCAGCGTAACGGCGGGGTTATAGCGACCGCTGCCTGAGCCAGTCCAGCGCGTACTGCGCGACCTCCTGCCAGCCGTGGTCGAGCGTGAGCGAGTGACCGCGGTCGGGGAACTCCCGGAAGTCCGTGATCGCCGGCGACTTGTGATAGAGCTTGCGGGTCGACGTGGTGATGGCGGCAGGCACCGTGTGATCACGTCCGCCGGCGATCAGGAGCAGCGGGCCCCGATCCTTGTTGTGCGTATTGACCTTGGCGGGCGAGCGCGGCGTGAAGTTGGCCAGCGCCGCCTCGAACAGTGGCCTGCCCGGCGAAGGTACGATCCAGCGCTCGAATAGCTCGGCCGACTCCCGCTCCGGCACCGCATTGCCGAACCCGTACCGGAACTGGTCCTGGGTCAGCGCGACTGCCTCGCGCCGGTTGGCCGGCTTGCGCAGGGCGATGGAGGCGACGCGCAGCGAGGATGGCGGGAGATTGAGGACGCCCTTGATGGGCGCCGCGTCGATCGCCACTGCCGCTGCGGCCAGCGACTCTCCGAGCAGCCGCTGCGCGATCAGGCCACCGAACGAGTGGCCGATGACCACCGGAGGAGTATCCAGGTCGCGGATGATCCTGGCGTAGTGCTGGACGACGTCCTCGATACCGTGGCCGGCGACCTTGCCGGGATCGCGCCTGGTCTCCTCGACGGTGTCAGAGACCCCAGGCCAGCCGGGCGCCAGGGGCGCGTGACCCGCCTCGCGGAAGAAGTTCTCCCATGGACCCCAGGCGGTAGGGTGCACCCACAAGCCGTGGACGAACAGTACTGGACTGCCTGGTTGCGACATCTGGCGCTCCTTCATCTCTGGCCTAGGCGACAGCGCAGCTTCCGCATCATGCACGCAGGAGCCAGAAGGGACTAACCAAACCTACCCGCTCATCGTCCCAGCCAACCGAGACTCAGCGGCACGGTGTGTAGGGGACGTCGTAGAGGTTCACGTCCTTGAGGATGGAATTGAAGTTGTAGCTCGATGAATTCGCCTGGGGACAAAACTTCGACGTGGCCAGCTTGTATTCGACGTTGAATACGGCCTTGCCGTATGTCGACGGCCAGGCCTGCAACCCGGGTGCCGGGAAGTTGCACTCGCGGTACTCCCAGCACTGCTCATTGATAGCGAAGTCGAAATACGGTTGCAGGTCGTTGGCTTGGCCCACGTCGTTCTTGAGCCCGACGGCGAAGCCGTTCGCGTGCGCGAGGTTGGCGATCGCCGCGTCGAACTGCTCCTGCGTCGCCGCACTGATTGTCAGCCCGGTTTTGTTCTGATAGGCGTCGACATTGTCGAACTCGATAGCATCGGCGCCCGCCGACCGCGCCTTGGCGAGCCGGGCGGCCAGTTCGTCGAGAATGAACTGCTGTGCGGTCTCGGTCTGCCCTGTATTCGGGTTTATCCCGGAAACATCCGTGTTGATGTTCAGCCAGAACTCATTCCTGAACCCGCCGACGGGCTTGCCGAAAAGGCAACCGCCGCAGCTGGAGTTGAAGCTCTGATACTGCGGGTAATCGGGCCGCCAGGTCTCAGCCGTCCCAGCGTCGATGTAGCCGATGACCTTGTCGCCGGCTGCGTGCAGGGCGTTGACGGCGGCGGTATTCAGCACGCCATAGTTGTTCGGCGTGTAGCACTTGCCGTCTACATAGATGTCGATATCGAACACCGTCGGCGCCACCTGCTGCCCGGTCGCGAACGAGGTTCCGGTAACGGCCGTGTTGATAAAGCCGGTCGCCGGGTAGATGCACTGGCCCGCCGAGTTGACCGAGCCCTGCAGCTGATACTGCCAGCGCGAGACAACTGGTGGCTGCCAGCAGGAGCCCGCGGACGTGTTGCAGGGCACCGGGGCCGGCAGTGCGGCCACTGCCGGCGCGCCCGGCCGTATCCAGGGTTGCGCGGATCGGGCCCAGGCGGGCGCGGCCGCGACAGCCGACACGACAAACATGACTCCGGCCAGCGATCCCAGGGTTCGCGCGCGTCGTCGCAACGAGTCCTCCTCCGCCTGACGTCTGCGTCCAGGAAGCCTGGTGGCCGGGGCCCGGCGCCGCAGCGGGCGACCAGATGCCGCGCTCGCCAACCAAACCTGACCGAATCATAACGGCGCGGGCTGAATGGCACCAGAATGTCCGCGCACCAATCAGGATCAGCGTTGCTGCGGAGACACTTCGTTGCATCCGGGTCGGCTTGAGGCAGCGTGCACGAGCTATCGTGCAGCCAGATTACGCAGGCAGCGGTTAAGGAGAAGACGTGGCTGACAGCAGGTTCCCGGTGACTGAACTCCAGGAGCTTCCCGACGACCTGCGCGAGCGGGTCGGCGTGATCGCGCAGAAGTCCGGGTTCGTTCCGAACATCTTCCGTGCGCTCGGCCACCGGCCTGCGGAACTGCGGGCGTTTCTCGACTACCATGACGCGCTGATGGACCGGCCGGACGGCCTGAGCAAGGCGGAACGGGAGCTGGTGGTCGTCGCCACATCAGGCGCCAACCACTGCACCTACTGCGTTGTGGCCCATGGAGCGATCTTGCGGATCCGCTCCAGGGATCCGCAGCTGGCCGACCGGGTGGCCGTCAATCCCTGGCGGGCAGAGCTCGACGAGCGAGGCCGCGCCATCGTCGACCTCGCCCTCGCGCTGACCCGGCAGCCGGAGATGTTCGGCGACGCCGACGTCGCGCAAGCACGGTCGGCCGGCCTGACCGAGGACGAGATCTGGGACGTCGGTGCGATCACGGCGCTGTTCGCCGCATCCAACCGGCTCGCCCACCTCGCCGCGCTGCAGCCGAATCCCGAGTTCTACACGATGGGCCGCGATGGGCGATAACGGCGCCGGCACCGGTCGGCACGCGACAAGTTTCGAGCATTCCCCGGAGCTCTGGCGGGACTTTCCCGCACTGGTCCCCGGCGTCCTGGTCGCCGAAGGGATCACCCCGGGGGTCGCAACCGACGTTCGCGCTGCCGCGTTCACCTCTGCCGCGGCGGCTCGGCTGGCTACAGCCACCGAGAGCGAACTGCCTGAGATCCAGGCATGGCGGCGTGCCTTCGCCGCGATGGGACTCAAGCCCACGCAGTACCGGTGCGCCTCCGAGTCATTGCTGCGGCGCTTCCGCAAGGAGGGCACCCTGCCGCGGCTGCATCCGCTCGTCGACCTCTGCAACGCGGTCTCGCTCGCGTTCGCCATCCCGGTCGCCGTCTTCGACATGGCCAAGGTCACCGGCGACCTTCAGGTCAGGTACTCCGGCGGGGACGAAGACTACCTGGCCTTCTCCGGTGACCTTGAGCACCCGGCCGCTGGCGAAGTGATCTTCGCTGATCAGGCTCGGCGGGCGCACGCACGCCGCTGGAGCAACCGGCAGAGCGCTTACTCAGCCGTCGGGAACGCGACGACCGACGCCCTGATCGTGGCCGAAGCCCTGCACGACTCGGCGGCATCGGACATACCCGAGCTGGTGGCAGCGATCGCCCGCGAACTCGATGCTGCCTGGGGCATCAAGCCAGAGATCGCTGTGCTGACGCCGGCATCGCCCCGCTTCACCTTCGGACAGTCGTCGGAATAGACGTGCCGTGCGCGATCAGGCACTGCTCTCTGCGACGTGCATGGCAATGACGGAGTCGAAGTCTGTGTCGGGTACCAGGCCAAGCCGTGCGGCTCGGTCGGCCCTGAACCTCCCCGGCCAGCTGGACACGATTCGAGCCACCGCTGGGTTTGGTTCCCACTCGATCAGGGCGCTGGCCTCGCGGCCCGCCTTCCGTTCCAGCGCGCCGATCATGTCGGCGACCGTGACCGTCAGCGCGGGCAGGTTGACCGCGGTCCGGCCGCCCCAGGCCTCGTCGGAGGCTGTGGCAGCGCACAGCAGTCCCTCGATGGCGCGGGCCGGTGAGGCGAGCGCAACCTCGGTCCTCGGGGACACCGGGCAGACCGCTCGCTCGCCGCGCAGCGGCTCGCGGATAATGGCTGACAGGAAGCTCGACGCGGCCGCGTTGGGCCGGCCGGGACGGACCACGACCGTCATCAGGCGGACCGCCCGGCCGCGCACGAAACCCTTCCGGGTGTAATCGGCCAGCAGGTGCTCGCCGATGACCTTCTGGATGCCGTAGCTGGACTGCGGGTTCGGCAACGTGTGGTCGTTGACCATTGCGGGCAGCGGATGGTCATCACTAGCCCCGAAAACGGCAACCGAGCTGGCGAAGACCACGACCGGTTCCGTGCCGAGGATGCGGCAGGCAGCGAGGAGCCTTTCCGTGGCGCGCAAGTTGGTCCGCATGCCGAGGTCGAAGTCCGCCTCGCATTCCGCGCTGACCGCAGCGGCGAGATGGAAGATCACGTGAGCGTCAGCGAGCATGTTCGGCCCGCCCCGCGCGGAGTCCAGCACGTCATCCAGGTCGCCGCGCACCGCAACCACCCTGGCGGCCGCAGCGAGATCCGCCGGAATAGGCACGTGGTCGATGAGCGTGAGCCGGACAAGGGGGCTGGCCGCCGCGCCCGCCACCCGGAGCGAGCCGGTCGCCAGCAACTCCCTGGCGAGGCGGGCGCCAAGGAATCCGGCCCCGCCCGTGACCACCACATTTGCCACGGACTCTCCTTGCCTGCCAGCTGCCTGGGGGTCGATACAGTGATCGTAGGATGCCTGGCGGCCGGCTGCGGGCCGCTCGCTGGGGGACTGGCTCAGTGGAAGGTTCGCCGTAGTGCGGGACAGCCTGCCGGCCGCGGCCGGCGTGTTCACCAATCTGCCGCAGGCCCGCTCCGATGACGACGGGCGCCGGAAGTCGATCCGCAGCCTGCGAGCGGAGGACCGGCGATTCATCGGGGTCCTCGACGACGACCCGACCGGATCGCAGGCGGTGCACGACGTGCAGGTTGTGACCGTGCTGGAGGAGGCCGCCTACCAGGCCGCCCTCGACAACCCGACGGGCACCTGCTTCGTCCTGACGAACTCACGCAGCCTGGGCCAGCGGGCCGCGGCCCACCTGACGACGCGAGCGGCGCGCGGCCTGATCGCCGTGGCCAGACGGAACGGCGCCCGGATCGATCTGATCAGCAGGAGCGACTCGACCCTGCGGGGTCACCTGTTCGCGGAAGTCGCGGCACTGGCTGCCGTGCACCGCGACACGCTTGGCGGCGGTCCGGACGGCGTGCTGTTTGCTCCTGCTTTCATCGAGGCCGGGCGGGTGACCGCCGCCGACATCCACTGGGCCAGGACACCCGCTGGCCTGGTACCGGTGGGCGAAACTGAGTTCGCGCGGGATCGGGTGTTCGGCTATGCGGCATCTGACCTGCGCGACTTCGTTGCCGAAAAGTCGGGCGGAGCGATCGGAGCTGACCGCGTCCGGAGCATCAGCCTGGCCGATATCCGGCTCGGCGGGCTGCCGAGGATCCGCGAGGTGCTGGCCGGGACGCGCCACGGGACATGGCTGATCGTCAACGCCACCGAGTACTCAGACCTGGAGGCCGTCGCACACGCGGTGCTGCTCGCCGAACGAGAGGGGCAGTCGTTTCTCTTCCGCACCGGGCCATCGTTCGTGCGTGCCCTCAGCGGTCTTGGGCCCAGGGCGCCGCTCCGCGGGAAAGAGATATCTCCAGAGGCCAGGCGCGGCGGGCATGGCCTGATCGTGGTCGGCTCGCACGTCGCACAGACCACCCGGCAGCTGGCCGATCTCCTTGCCCGTGGCGGGATCAAGGCCATCGAACTAGACGTTCCCGCCGTCGTCAGGGGCGACGGTGGCGTGCTGGCGGCGACGGCGCGGCAGGTGGTCACCGCGCTTGGCCGGTCGGATGTCGTGCTCTACACGAGCCGCGCCGTCGTGAGCGCCAGCCACGGCAGGGATGACCTGGTAATCGCCCGTGCTGTCTCCGGCGCACTGGCCAGCATCGCCCGCCGGGCGCTGGCCGCCAGGCCCGCCTGGATCATCGCCAAGGGCGGGATCACCTCCCACGACGTCGCAAGCCGTGGCCTGGGGATCCGGCGCGCGGAGGTTGCGGGCCAGCTGTTTCCCGGCCAGATCTCGGTGTTCCGCCCGGCCGACGCCGCACCCGAGGCGATCGGCATGCCCTATGTGGTCTTCCCCGGCAATGTGGGCGACAACCAGGCGCTCAGCCGGGTCGTCGCCATTCTCAATGGCGCTGACCCGCCAGCGCGCCATCCTGGCATCGAACAGCACTGTCGGCGGGTGCCGTTACATTCGTCGTCGTGTTCGAATCCGCGGTCCAGGACAACCTGGATGAGGAACAACGTCAGGCCGCCACCTGGCCGACCGGACCGCTGCTCGTGCTCGCCGGAGCCGGGACGGGGAAGACTAGGACCCTGGTAGCGCGGGCGAGCTGGCTGCGCGGGCAAGGCATGGATCCGGGCCGGATCCTGCTGCTGACGTTCACCCGCCGTGCGGCCGACGAGATGCTGTCCAGGATCACCCCGCCGCCCGGCGCGACATCCGCGCGGGTCAGGGGCGGCACCTTCCACGCCATCGCGCACCGGATCATCCGCCAGCACGCCGAAGCATTCTCCCTGCCGCCGCAGTTCACGGTCATCGACCCGGGCGACGTGACGGACCTGATGGACGTGCTGCGAGGGAACCACGGCCTGATCGGCACGGAGCGCCGCACACCGAAGGCCGCCGTTTGCGCCGACATCTACTCCAGGTGCGTGAACACTCAGCTGCCGGTGACCGATGTGGTGCGGGCCGGCTTTCCATGGTGTGCCGGCTTCACCACCCAGCTCTCGGAGATGTTCCGCGCGTACGTCGCCCACAAGCGGGGCCACGGCCTGGTCGACTTCGATGACCTGCTGCTGCTCTGGCGTGCCGCGCTCGCCGACGCCGCGGCGGGCCCTGTGCTGCGCGGCATGTTCGACGCCGTGCTGGTCGATGAGTACCAGGACGTCAACGCCGTGCAAGCCGACATCGTCCGGCTGCTTCGCCCCGACGGCGCCGGACTGACCTGCGTCGGCGATGACGCTCAGGCCATCTATGGTTTCCGCGGCGCGGACCCCGCGCATCTGCGCCGGCTGCACGCCGACTTCCCTAGCCTGACCGTCGTGCGGCTGTCCAGGAACTACCGGAGCCGTCCGGCCGTGCTCAGGCTGGCGAACGTGATCCGACCACAGTCGCCCGGCCTGGAACTCGAGCTGACCGCCAGCCGTACGTCGGGCCCGCGCCCCGCGCTGGTGCGGTGCTACGACGAGGCCACCCAGGCCAGGGAGATTTGCGCTCGGGTGCTTGAGGCCCGCGAGTCCGGCATGGACCTGCGCGATCAGGCCGTGCTCGTCCGTTCCGCACACCACAGCGACGTGCTCGAGGTGGAGCTGTCAGCACGCGGCATCCCGTACGTCAAGTACGGCGGCTTGCGTTTCACCGAGGCTGCCCACGTCCGCGACTTTCTTGCCGCGCTTCGGGTGATCACGAACCCAGCCGACGACATCGCCTGGTTCCGCGTGCTGCGCCTGCACGACGGTATCGGGCCGGTCCATGCGAGGCGGATCAGCGACGCTCTGCGCCTGACCGAAACGGCGCCGCTGGGCCGCAGCAACGAGGCGGTCGCCGCAGCGCCCGCGCGGTCGCGGGAAGCACTGGCCGCGACGCTGCACCGCCTCGCCGATGCGGCTCTCCTGGCCGGCACCGCCGAGCAGGCGGCGGCGGTACTCGCGGCCATAGACCGCCCGCTGCGTGCCAGGTACGCGGACGCGGCTGCCAGGGTCGCGGACCTGCAGCGGCTGACCGACGCCGCGGCCAGCCGCCCGTCGCTGCACGACGCGCTGGTCGAACTCGCGCTCGATCCGCCCGTATCGGCATCCGACCTGGCCGGGCCGCCGCGGCTGGACGAGGACTATCTGGTGATTTCCACCATCCACTCGGCGAAGGGTCTCGAATGGCCGGTGGTTCACCTGCCGCATCTGATCGACGGCGCCGTGCCGAGCGACATGGCACTGGCGACTCCTGCAGGCCTGGAAGAGGAACGGCGCCTGTTCTACGTCGCGGTCACCCGTGCCCGCGATGAGCTGTACCTGTACGCACCGCTGCGCCTGCATCACCACCGGCTGGCGCGTGACGACCGGCATAGCCTGGGCCAGATCACCAGGTTCCTCGACGGCGCCGCCATGGCCGCCTGCCATGCGATCGACGCCAGCCCTCCCCCGCCGGTGATCCCGCGCATCGGGCCGCTCACAGCCCAGATCGACGCCGCCCTCGACACGCTCTGGTCAGGCTGAGCCCGGTTGATCGGCCAGAGTATTGGGTGGACACCTCCACATGCTGGCTCATAGCCTGCCGACCGTGCCGGACGACGAAACCGACGTGGTCGACTTGGTCGACCTGGTCAGGAAGGGCTACGACGCCCTTTCCTACCGCTACCGCAGCGACGACTCCGACGACGGCAGGTACGCGTCCTGGCTGGCGGTCCTGAACGGCCGGCTGCCGGGCCGCGCGGCCGTACTGGACCTCGGCTGCGGCTGCGGCGTGCCGGTTGCCCGGTCCCTGGCCGCGGCAGGTCACCAGGTCACCGGCGTCGATGTCAGCGAGGTGCAGATTGGACGAGCACGCAAGCTGGTCCCAACGGCGACGTTCATCCGGGCGGATGCGACGACAATCGAATTCCCGGCCCGCTCCTTCGATGCCGTCGTCTGCCTGTACGCCATAATCCACATGCCGCTCGAGGCGCAGCCCACCCTGATCGGCCGCATCGCCCGGTGGCTGCGCCCACCCGGCTGGCTGCTGATGACCGTCGGCCAGAGCGCCTGGACCGGCTCCGAACAGGGCTGGCTCGGCGGAAATGCAACGATGTGGTGGAGCCAGTCCGATGCGGTCAGCTACGCCCGCTGGCTCGATCAGGCCGGCCTGGAGATCGTCGAGCAGAGTTTCGTCCCCGAGGATGACGGCCCGCCGCTCGGGCGGCTCTGGCTCGGCCTAGCGAATGCCGGCCGGGCGGAACTGGACGCTGATCCGCGGGCCGGTTGGCTTGGCTGTCTTCGGGACCGCATGCTGCCAGGTGCGCTGACTTGTGCCGCCCATGACCAGCAAGTCTCCGTGGCCCAGCAGGAACCGCAGCGTCTGGCCGCCGCCTTGGCGCGGGCGCAGCAAGAAAGCTCGCGGGTTGCCGAGCGACACGATTGCCACGACGGTCTCGCGTACGTGACGGCCTGAATTGTCGCCATGCCAGGCAACGCTGTCCCGCCCGTCCCGGTACAAGCAAAGCCCTACCGTGCAGAGCGCTTCACCGATCTCCAGGCGGTAATGCCGGTCCAGGGCGCTGCGTGCCTCCGCCAGCGCAGGATCAGGAAGCGGCTGGTCAGCGTCGTAGTGGCAGAGCAACCGGGGCACGGAGACGACCTGGTCGTACATTCGCCGCCGCTCGGCCCGCCATGGCACGGTGCTGACCAGGCGCTCGAACAGCGCGTCCGCCCCGCGCAGCCAGCCGGGCACGACATCTAGCCAGGCGCCGTCGGCCAGGCTGATCCTGGCCGACCGGTCCACCTCGCCGAGCCCGAAGTCCTGCTCCGAGTCGAAGAGAGATGCCTGGAAAGCGCTCGTCATGATCCCAGGATAGTCATGATTCAAACTCGTGTTCGATGCTGGACGCTGAACCGCGAACGTGATGGTGAACCGCGACGGCGGCCGGCGAACGCGAGTATCTTGTCCCAATGCCGCCGGCCGTGCAGGAGATGGCCTCCACGACGTACGTGCGGGACATCGACGCGTCTCGCCGCTTCTACGAGCTGCTCGGCTTTCAGGAGCACTCGAGCGGCAAGGCCGCGACCTCGGCATGGTCAGCGCTGCAGCGTGCCAGCTACATGGTTCTCCTGGCCTCGACAACGCCGCCGCTTGAGCTCCCCCCGCTGCCGCTGCTGTTCTACTTCTACTTCGACGATGTCGACGCCGCTATCGAGATGGTCCGCGCCGGTGGCGTCGAAGTGACTCACATGGGCTACCCCCCGCATGCGCTAGGTGGCGAAGCCAAGGTCATTGACCCGGACGGCAACACTGTCCTGCTTGGCCAGCGCGAACGGTCCGCTTCGCAGCCGCCCCTGGCTGGCGAGGACGCCTCGCCGCATTTCTCGCTGCTGGAGGCGGCAGCCGTCGTCGCGGCCGGCGGCGGGGCCAGCACCGTCTGCCAGGTCCGCGACATCGACGGTAAGCGGTGCAGGCAGAAGGCCCGCGTCAAGCTCGCGGACTCAGCGGGCAATTCGATGCGGGCGTGCCTCGATCATGCCGACGAGATCCTCGTGACGGTGCGCGGTGCGTTCATCGCGAGCTCATCTGAGGAGGGCATTTCCGGCTATTTGTCTCGCCGCCGGGGGTAGCCGTTTCCAGGGGCTGACGCTATTCCATCGGCGGAAGCTGCTGGTCGTCGTTGAGCACCGGCCTGAAAAGGTCGCCCCGTTCTGACACCCGATCGAGCACGGTCCTGATGGTGAAGCCGTCGGGCCGGAGCGACGGGTCATCGAGCTCCTCCCAGGCAATCGGCGCGGAGACCGGGGCGGCGGGTGCGGCGCGCGGGCTGTAGGGGGCAACCAGGGTCTTGTTGCTCACGTTCTGGGTGTAGTCCAGCCTGGCCAATCCGCCGCGCTCCTTGACGTCCCACTTCCAGCTCACCAGGTCGGGGACCACGGAGCCGATCGTCTTGGACAGCCGCTCGACCCAGGCGCGAGTGTCCTCGTAGCTCAGCCCTGGCGCGACGGGTATCCAGATCTGGATGCCGCGCCGCCCTGTCACCTTGGCTCGCGCGCGTACGTTCAGGTGCTCAAGCGCGGTCCTGTGCAGCCTGGCCAGCACGAGTATGTCCTGCCACGAGGTGGCCGGACCGGGGTCAATGTCGATCAGCGCGTAGGTCGGGCTGTGCGGATCAGCCGTCTTCGCAGTCCACGCGTGCCACTCGATCGCACCGAAGTTCGCGGCCCAGACCAGAGCCGCCGGCTCGTCGACCACCAGGTAGGTCGTGGTCTTGCCGCGTTCTGCCTCCGGATTGTCCCAGCGCGGAATCCAGTCCGGCGCGTGGTCGGGAAGCTGCTTGTGCCAGAAGCCGGACTCTGCCGCGCCGCCGGGGAATCGATGCATGTTGAGCGGGCGGCCGGCCAGGTAGGGCAGGATCACTGGCGCGATCCTGGCCGAATAGCGGATCAGTTCCCGCTTGGTCACAGGCTCGGGCGCGTCGGGCCGGCCAGGGAAGAGTTCCTTGTCCAGGTTGGTCAGCCGGAGCGTGCGGCCGAAGACGTCCCACCTGCCGTTGTTTCCCATCTCGTCAAGCGCGGCGAGTTCGTCCTCGCTCGGCCCTGGCACTGCGGGCGGTCGGAGCGCGATCGAGGCCTGGGCTGGCGGCAGGTCGGATCGCCAGAGCCGGTCAGGGTCCGCGCGGACCTCGTCGTTGGTCCGGCCGCTGAGGACAGACCTCGGATGGTCCTCCGGGTTCCAGCCCTTCACCGCGTCGGCGTCGTCCTTGTGCAGCAGCAGCCACTGCTCGGAATCGCTGCCCGTGTGGTCGGCTGTCCCGCCGCGGGCACGGCCGCGGCTTCCGCCGCTGCGCACCAGGATCATGCGGCCGCGCAGCTTCTGGCCGGCCAGGTCGACATGCAGTTCCCCGGCCGCGACGGCCGCGGCAGGGTCATCGGTCGCGTGCGGTTCCCACGTGCCGAGGTCCCAGACGATAACGTCGCCGCCGCCGTACTCCGATCTCGAAGCGCAGATCGTAGTGAAGGCGGCGAGCGCGGTGCCGCTGCACCACGAATCGGCGCTGACCGTCCTGCTGGTCGGGCTCCGCGGGCGCGCCGGGGGCCTCGGGGGCCCCGGCCGGCTCGGGGGTTCGGCTGAAGTCGCGCTTGGCCCGGTACCGCCCAAGCTGCTCGCCGCTTCTGGCCACAACCCCAACCTTCGCACCCCGGCCGCACCAGGCCAAGGTCGGTGCGTTCATGACCTGGTGTTCATTGGATCGTGGACTCCGATCAGTCGTCTCCGCTGAAAGGAGCCCACGATCAGCCAAGGCCCGGCGGTGAGCCGGTCCCTGCCGGACCTGACCGCCTGGAGCGGCGGCCAGGTTACTGGATCAGCGCACGCCGAGCTTCTTGGCGAGCTCGTCGGATCGTCTTCTTGCTCGATGCGGCCCGCTGCGCCTTCTTCACATTGCTTCTGGCGGCCTGCATCTGCTTGGTCGTTGCCATGCCTATCTGTATCCCTTCCTCGTCCGATCCGATGTGCTCGCAAATTCGTTGCGTACCCCGTGGTCGAGCCCTATAACGGCCCAGACAGGTAAACGCCCAGTTCGTTGAGCTTTCGGTCAGCCGCCGAGGGCGCAGGCCCGAACTCGGTCTTCGCGCCGTTCCACGAGATCAGCCCTGAGGAGTTCCAGCGGGTCACTGAGGTCACATCTCTTGGCTTCACCTCATCGCTCCGTTGCGAGCTGCTACTCGGCGCGATCGGCCTGGCTAGGCGCAGCCGGTAACGCGACACCGGGTCAGCCGACCCGGTTAGCCGGCCGTCATAGCGGCCAGCTTGCGCTGCGCAGCGCCGACGCCGTATCTCCGGCGCCCGAAGTCTGCCCACGGATCGGATCCCGCGCGGGTCTCGGCCAGCCTGGCAGTGCCGCTGCGCAGCGTGAAGCGTTCAGGCGTCAGCCCGCCGTCTTCCACCTCGGCCCAGCTGACCGGCGTCGCGACGGGCGCTCCGGGCCGGCCGCGCACCGCGTAGGCCGCGACGACGGTCTGCGCGTACGCGTTGCGCATGATGTCCAGATAGATCCGTCCGCCCCGGCCAGCGATGCGCTGGCTGGTAGTGAAATCGTCAGGATGCCGGGCTTGCAGGACGGCGGCAACTCCACGCGCGAAGTCGCGGGCCGCATCGAAGTCGGCCTTGCCGTCCAGCGGCAGGTGCACGTGCAGCCCGTGACCGCCGGTGGTCTTGACGAATGCCGTCAGGCCAAGCTCGGCTTCGAGCAGGTCGCGCACCAGCAGCGCGCCGCGGCGGACGGCTCCGAACTGGCGGGCGTCGCCAGGCTCAGCGGGCGGGTCGAGATCGAACACGATCTCCTGCGCGCACTCGGGGCTGGCTGCCCTGGACAAGAAGACATGCGGCTCGATGCACGCCTGGTTCGCCAGGTAGACGAGCGTGGCCGCGTCGTTGCACAGCACGTGGCAGACCGTTCCGCCGTCCCGCTTGGATACCGCCGCGCGGCTGATCCACTCAGGGAAGTAGTCAGGGATATTTTTCTGAACAATCCGCGGGCCGTCGATGCCGTCCGGATAGCGCATCATCACCACCGGACGGTCCCGCATGAGCGGCACCATCACCTCGGCCGCAGCCAGGTAATACTCGACCAGTTCGCCTTTGGTGACGCCGTTGTCGAACAGGACCTTCGACGGTTTGGTTAGCCTGATGACACGACCGCCGACCGTCATGGCGCCGGCGCCCCCGGAGGCCTCGGCCGGCCGCTGCTGCGCCATCGCCAGTTCCGTCAGGCCTTCAGCTGGTGTCCACGGCGAAGTCGGCGAGCCGCTCGACGATTGCTTCTGATGCGATCCGTGCCACCGTGATCCTCCTCGTCCTCGGTCGCCTTACTGTCCCGCGGCGGCTGCCGCAAAACATGTGATCACGCCGTTACACCTACCGGCCGCGGAACGCCTGCGCGTTTGGCGACCGGCTGGCCAGGTAGGTCGGTTAGCCCGGCGGCACGGTGGCCGGAACGAACGAGGCTGGGGTCAGCGATGGGAAAGTGGGAGCCGCCTGAGTCCGTCAGGCACTGGCTCAGCCCGCGTCAGGCGCAGCATGCTGGTCGGCGATGGCAAGGTCCACGGTGTCGTACATCGGAATCCGGTCGGCAAGGCCGGTAATCCACAGCGTTCTCGTGTACTGGAACCTGGCGCCCGCGAGCGCCAGTGACCCGCCGGCCGCGGCCAGGCCCTTCCAGTGACTCACGATCACGGCGAGCGAGCTCGTGTCCATGAAGTCAACGGCCGAAAGGTCGAGCACGACCCGGTCCATTGTCCGCCGCGAGTCGGCAAGAGTGTCATCGAGCTGGCGGCAAGTGACGATGTCGAGGTCACCGATGAGGGTGATGATTGCCGTGCCGTCGCGATGCTCGGAAGAGAGGTCGAACTCCGGCACGCTATACCCCTAACGGATCAGGCCGGCCGGGACCGGACAGGACTCATCGACTCCGGGTCACGCCACGGCACCGATGCCGTATCACGGACATGCTACGACGGCACACGCATAACTCGTCCGCAGCAGGGCAGCAACCAAACTCGGAGGCGAGCAGAACGAAGGCGGGCAGGCAGGCTGACGCTCCCGCGACGACAGTTCCGGCAGGGTGCATATGGCCGTCGAGGCAGGCTATCCCGCAGTGCCGCTGCGTCACCTTGCCCTGTTCTACCACGGCAGCGACGAGTACCCAGAAACCGTTGCCGGTTTCGTCAGGACTGGCCTGGAGATGGGCGAGCGCGTGTTCGTCGCCGTTCCAGCGCATCGGCTCGCCGGGCTGCTCGCCGCGCTCGGCAGCCAGCGGGACTATGTCGCCTTCGCCGATATGGCCAGTCTTGGCCGGAATCCGGCCCGCATTATCCCGGCGATTCAGGCCTTCGTCTCGGCCGGCAGCCAGCCGGTCCGCTTTGTCGTCGAACCAATCTGGCCGGGCCGGAGTGCGGCGGAGATCCGCGAGTCAACCAGGCACGAGGCGCTGATCAACCTCGCGTTCGCCGCCGCCGGCGCCGAGATCCTGTGCCCGTATGATGCCGCAGGCTTGCCTGACCCGGTGCTGGCGGACGCGCGCCGGACGCATCCGCTGATCGCCGGCGCCTCTGCCGAGGCGAGCCCCGCCTATGAAGGGCCAGGCAGAGTGCCGGAGAACTGCGCCGGCCCGCTGCCGCCACCGCCACCGGGCACCCAGGTACTCAGGTACGACACTGACCTGCGCGGCGTCCGCCAATTCGTCGCCGACGGAGCGAGGGATGCCAGCCTCCCGGCCGCCACTGCCGCGGACCTGATCCTTGCCGTGAGCGAGATCGCAGCCAATACGCTGCGGCACTCGGGTGGCGGCGGCACAGTATCCGCCTGGCGCGCGGCAGGCGAGCTGATCTGCGAGCTACGCGACGCCGGCCATATCACCGACCCGCTGGCCGGGCGGCGGGTGCCGGATCCTGAGCAAGCGGGAGGTCAGGGGCTGTGGCTGGTGAACCGGGCAGTTGATCTCACCGAGGTACGGACCGGCCCAGGTGGGACCGTGACCAGGCTGCACATGCACATCCGGGGAAGCCAGCCCGCCGGATCTGGCTCACCTCCCTGCGAGCTCGGCGACCTGGGCGACGATCGCCGCGGCGTCGATGCCGGCGGCGTCCAGCTGCTCGGCGGGCGTCGCTGACGCCGGCATGTCCCTGACTGCCAGCTTCACGACGACAGGCAGCGGACCGCTTGGCACCGCCAGCGTCTCGAGCACGGCATCGCCCAGCCCGCCCTGCGGCCAGTGATCTTCCACTGTCAGTACATGTCCGGTATCGGCGGCCGCCTGCCGGATGGCGGCCGTATCAATCGGCTTGACCGAGTAGGCGTCGATCACTCGTGCCGCGATACCGTCGCCAGCGAGCCGGTCAGTGGCGGCCAGCGCCTCGTGCACGGTGATGCCCGCCGCGACGATGGTGACCTGATCGTTCTCCGATGATCTGAGTACCCTGCTGCCGCCGACCGGAAATTCCTCTCCCGGCCGGTAGATCACGGGCATGTCAGCCCGGGTGGTCCGCAGGTAGCTGATCCCGGTCAGGTCGGCCATCGTCGCCGTCAGCGCCGCTGTCTGGTTGGCGTCGCACGGGTAGAGGACGGTGCTGCCATAGATAGTACGGAGCGCCGCCATGTCCTCCAGGCCCATCTGGGATGGCCCGTCCTGGCCGATCGAGACTCCCGCGTGTGAGCCGGCCAGCCGGATGGTAGCGCGGCTGATCGCGGCCATCCTGATGAAGTCGAACGCGCGGGACATGAACGCGGCGAACGTGGTGGCGAACGGCGCCCAGCCCCGCACCTGCATGCCGACAGCTGCGGCAACCATCTGCTGCTCGGCGATGTAGAACTCGAAGAAACGGTCGGGATGCGCGTGAGCGAAGAACTCCGTCCTGGTCGAGTCGGCGACCTCCCCGTCAAGGACGACGACCTTGGACCTGGCGGTACCGACGGCAGCGAGCGCATGGCCGAAGGCCGTCCGCGTGGCAACCTTGTCACCCGGCTGATATTCCGGCAGCCGCAGCTCGCCCGAGGGAAAGACATGCGGTCGCAGCCCGGGCTCGGGGTGGCGGACCTGAACTCTCTCGTCGCGCAGCCCGCCAAGCTCCCTGATCGCCTCCTTAGCGTCGGGCACTGGCTTGCCGTGCCAGCCTTCCGCGTCTTCGACTGCAGACACGCCGCGGCCCTTCCTGGTCCGCGCGACGATCGCCGTCGGTTGCCTGAGCGTCACCCTGGCCTGCGCGTACGCCCGGTCTATGGCGGCGATGTCGTGGCCGTCAATCTCGATCGCGTTCCAGCCGAAGGCCGCGAGGCGCTGCGCGTAGGCGCTCGTGTCCCAGCCGTGCCTGGTCGGGCCGCGCTGTCCGAGCCGATTAACGTCGATGATCGCCGTCAGGTTGTCCAGCCCGCTGAAGCCCGCCTGCTCGATCGCCTCCCACATCGACCCCTCGGCCATCTCGCTGTCACCGCAGAGCACCCAGACGTGGTAAGGCAGCCGGTCGAGCTGCTTTCCGGTGAGCGCCAGGCCAACCCCGATCGGCAGGCCCTGGCCCAGTGACCCCGTCGCGACGTCAACCCACGGCAGGCGCGGCGTCGGATGACCCTCCAGCCTGCTGCCCAGCCTGCGAAATGTCAGCAGTTCGTCGTCGGTGATCGCGCCGGCGGCCTTGAACATCGCGTAGAGCAGCGGCGAGGCGTGTCCCTTGGAAAAGATCAGATGGTCGTTGCCAGGTGCGTCGGGGTGGGCGAAGTCATAGCGCAGGTACCTGGCCAGCAGGACCGCCATCAGGTCGGCCGCCGAGAGCGACGAGGTCGGATGCCCTGAGCCCGCTGCTGAGCTGCTCCGGACCGAGTCCACTCGCAGCTGCTGGGCGAGCCTGGCCAGCTTGGCCGCCGTCTCCTGGTCTAGCGCATACGTCTGAGTCATTGCTCATCCCCCGTCTCCATCGCACGCATTACCGGCGGCCTACCCGGCCGCCTTCGGCCTAACCAGTCGGCGTCAGCCATGTCGCCGACCGCAGGCGCGGTCATGGCACGCCGCCGATGCCGCCCGGGCGAACTGGACACATTGCGCGCCCATCGGGTAAATTCTTCCGCAGTGCTTACGACGCAGGCACACCCACGTCACCGCGTGACGTTGCTGGGTGTGCCTTTCCCATTTTCGGTGGTACAAGGACTCTCGTAGCACTCAGAACTCCAGGACTGGCCTCCTGAACCAGGGCATCTGCGCGGTGATACCAGCAGGACACCGCAAGGAGGCCCAAGGGATGAAGATCGCCCTCGTCGCACGGCACGCATCAGCCCCGGCTACTCAGTCCGACCAGTACGCCGGCGAGCAGGCCACCTGCGTGACAAGTCTCGGCAAGGCGCTCGCCGCGCAGGGCCACAACGTGGTCATCTACGCCCGCAAGGACGCCCCCGCGCTGCCGGACCGCGAGACGCTCGCGCCGGGCCTGACCGCGCGCTATGTCGAGGCGGGGCCGCCAGCGCCCGTTCCGGCCGACCAACTGCCGCAGCATATCGCCGAGATCGGCCGGTACCTCGCGGCGCGGTGGAAGATAGACACACCGGACATTGTCCACGCGCATCACTGGACGAGCGGCCTCGCCGCCCTGCTGGCTGCCCGCGAGCATCCGGTTCCCGTCGTGCAGAGTTTCGGCTCACTCGGCCTCGCCGAGCAGCGCCACGGCGTTCCCGGGCCACGCGACAACACGCGAGTCCGGATGGAAGCATGCATCGCGCGCACTGTCACTGCAGTGCTGGCGCAGACCTCGGATGAGGTCAGCGACCTGGCCAGCCTTGGGATCCCCGGCACGCGGGTCACGATGGTGCCGTGCGGCGTCGACGCGAGCTCGACTCGGACATCGCCTACAAGCGGCTCGGAAAGTTCGCGGCCGCGCTGGGCGTCGCCGACCGCATCACCTTCACCGGGCACGTGGCCAGCAAGAACTTGCCAGCGCTGATCCGCTCGGCCGACATCTTCGTCAGCGGCGCCAGCTACGAGCCCTACGGCTCAGCCGCGATCAGCGCCATGGCCTGCGGCAAGCCCGTGGTTGCGAACGCCGTGGGCGCCTACGCCGACGCCGTGATCGACGGGACGACAGGCCTGCTGCTGCCGCCTGGCCGCCCTGACCTGCTGCTCAAGGGGCTGCGCGATTTGCTGGCCACCCCTATGAAACTGACCGGATTCGGCATCGCGGCCGCCGACAGGGCACGGTCACGCTATCGCTGGGAGCGCATCGCTGACGAGACGGCTGCGGTATACCAGCGGTGCCTGACAGATCCGTCGGACCAGCCAGCCGGCGCCCAGACGCTCGCATCCACGCGCGGCTCTCGCGCCGCGGCCGAGCAGTGCCGGGCGGCGTAACTGCCTCAATATCAGGCCGGCGATCACGCATGCCGTCCTGACCAGCGGAAATCATTTCCATAGGAGGTGAGTGCCATGCCTAACTACTGGCTCCCCATCATGGCAGTGGCTTTCGCCGGCGCCCTGGCCGTCTGGATCGCGCTCGTTTTCAGGGCGGGCAGACAAACCCCTGACCGTCCTGAGGTTCCGTTGCCACCTCGCGAGATCATCGGCGGATCATTCGAAGCCCGCCGGGGAGGCCGGCAGGTAATGCCCGATCCCTTCGAGCCGATCGTGCACGACGACGACGAGAAGAGCCTGGAACATCCCGCACCGATCGCCGGCACCGTGGTGCCCGAACAGCGCAAGGGCCCGGTACCTGAGCAGTCTCCCGAGGCCGGGGGTCTCCGCTAGCGACGCCGGCGGCGCGCTGCTAGGCCATCTCCCGCACGACGCTGGCCGGATCCTTGTCCCGGCGCAGGCCGAGAAACCGCGGATGCCGCAGCTGGCCGGCGTCGGTCCACTCGGTGAAACCCACCTGGGCGACCAGCGTCGGCTCGACCCAGTGCGTCCCGGACCGCGGCGGCCCGCCACTGGCGGCGCGCGGCAGCAGGTCGCGGTCGAACGGTGGTTCGGTGCGTTCGATCTCGCGCAGCGACCGGCCGAGGCTCGCCAGCGTCGCGTCGCTGAAGCCGGTCCCGACCTTGCCCGCGTAAGCCAGGCGGCCATCCAGGTCGTAATAGCCGAGCAGCAGCGCGCCGAAATGTGTCCGCGAGCCCTTCGGGTCGGTGTAGCCGCAGATGAGAAGCTCCTGGCTGTTCTCGCACTTGAACTTCAGCCAGTCACGAGTCCGCCCGGACCGGTACGGGGCATCAGCGCGCTTGGCGATCAGCCCTTCCCAGCCCTGCCGGCACGCCTGGTCGAAGTACTCCTCGCCATCGCGCTCCCGGTGTTCGGTGTAGCGGAGCGGATCGTCAAAGGACAGGACCTCGCGCAGCAACTTCTTGCGCTCGCGCAGCGGCTCCGGCCTGATATCCCGGCCGCCGGTATAGAGCAGGTCGAATACGTAGTAGTACACCGGCACCTGGCGGCGCAGCGCCTCGTCAGGATTGCGCACTCCGAGCCGCTGCTGCAGCCGGCTGAAGCGCGTTGCCGCGCCGTCGAACGCGACGACCTCGCCATCGCAGACGAACTCGGCCGGCTGTTGCGCGGCCAGCGCGTCGCGCAGCTCGGGGTAGGTGCCGCTCACGTCCTGCCGGTTGCGGGTCATCAGCAGCACCTCGTCGCCTGACCGGTAGGCGATGCAGCGCTCGCCATCGAGCTTGCGCTCGTACAGCCACGCGGGATCGGAGAACCTGTCCTTGGTGAGGGTCGCCAGCTCCGGTTCCAGCCAGCCGGGAGTCCCCAGGGCTGCTCGGCGCGCCCCGGCGGATTGCGTAATGCTCACAGCAGACATTCTCCTGGCATAGCCAGTCCGTTACCCGCAGGCCGACCCCGCAATCCGCTCACGCCGCCTCAGGACGCCGCGCCAGGCGGCGGGAGAGCGCCGGTTTCCATCGCCTTGGTCACCGCCGCGGTCCTGCCGGTCACGCCGAGCTTTGCGCAAGCCCGCGTCAGGTGCGTCTTGACGGTCGCCTCGCTCACGAACAGCGCGCGGCCGATCTGGAAGTTGGTCATCCCGCGCGCGACCAGGGCCAGTACCTCCGTCTCCCTGGCAGACAGCGTCTCGGGCCGCGGCCGGAGTACCCGCGACACCAGCCGGCCGGCCACGACGGGAGCGAGGACCGTCTCGCCGCGCGCGGCAGCCCGGATCGCGCGGAGCAGGTCGGCCCTCGGCGCGTCCTTGAGCAGGTATCCCGCCGCGCCTGCCTCGACCGCGCGGAGGATATCGGCATCGGTGTCAAAAGTGGTGAGGACGATGATCCTCACGCCGCTCTCATGACTGGCCCTGATCTTGCCGATCGCGTCAACCCCGTCGCCGCCTGGCATCCGCAGGTCCATCAGGACGACGTCAGGGCGCAGCGCGCCGAACAGTGCGACCGCCTCGGCACCCGAGGCGGCCTCCGCGACCACTTCGATGTCCGACACGGCCGACAGCATCCCGCGCAGGCCTTCCCTGACCACCGGATGATCATCGGCCACCAGGATCCTGATCACCGCACCTCCGCTGTCACCGTCGTGCCCGTGCCTGGCACGCTGCGCACCGTCAGCTCGCCGCCGATCTCGCTCACCCTGGCCCGCATCCCGCGCAGCCCGTACCCGGCCGTAGGCAGTTCGGCGTCGAAGCCGGCGCCGTCGTCACTCACCTCAAGCCTGACCTCGTCATCGCCGTAGTTCAGCACCACCCGGGCCGAGCTGGCGCCCGCGTGTTTGCGCACGTTGGCCAGCGCCTCCTGGCAAACCCGCAGCAAGACCACCTCGGCACCGGTCCCGAGCGGCCGCGGCACGCCGCGAACCTCAAAGCTGGCCTGCTCGCCGGACTCTTCGCCTGCCCTGTAGGCCAGCCTGGCGAGCGCGTCGGCCAGCGGGGCAGCGGCCAGCGCCGCGGGCGCAAGCCCCGCGACGAGCGCCCGCGCCTCGGCCAGGTTCTCCCGTGCGGTCCTGGCAATCAGGTCAAGCTGCTTGCGCGCGCGTTCGGTGTCGTCGCCGATCACGGCCTCGGCCGCCTGTACCAGCATCACGATGCTGGTGAAGCCCTGCGCGATCGTGTCGTGGATCTCGCTGGCCAGCCGGTTGCGCTCGGCCAGTATCCCGGCCTCGCGGTTGACCTCGGCGAGCTCGGCGCGGGTCCGCTCGAGCTGCGCGATCAGCTCGGCCCGCTCCGTGCTCTGATCGATGATCCTGATGATCCAGGTTCCGAACCCGATCGAGAACGCGGTCCCCAGGACGGCGACCCAGATGGTGGTCTGCAGCTGAGCCCCGCTGACACCTCGAGCGAGCGCGATCAGCACGGCGGTCCCGTTCATGGCTACGACGGCCACAATCGCCAGGCCGTAGGAGACCATGAAGCATTGCGGCCCGAGCGCGAGCAGGATGAACGTGACGCTCCCCGCGTTAGCCTCGGCGACCGCGAGCAGCGCGACCAGCCCGCAGAGGTAGACGATTCCGGGCAGGACACTGTCCGTCCGCCCGTACATGGCGCGGCGGCCCAGGAACAGGTACCACGGCACCATCGCGATCAGGGCGGCGCTGGCGACAAGCCGCTCGTGCCCGGTCGCCCGCCCGGCGACCTGGATCAGCCCGAGCGTGCCGACCAGCACGACGGCGAAGTACGCGTTCCAGCGCCGCTCGCCTCCGTCCCAGGCATGTCCGGCGGCCGGGCTAGCGGCCTGGTCAAGGCTCATCTATCTCCCTGTCGCTGCCACCGGAACGTCCGGACGCACACCACCAAGCTTGCGACCAGCCATGCCGCGAGCACCAGTGCGATCCTGCCGTGTTCCCAGCTGTGCGCCGGTTCGGCGGCCAGCAGCCCGTCAGGCAGGAACGCCGACCGCAGGCCCTGGCAGATCCACTTCAGCGGGAAGATCGCCGCGATGTGCTGCAGCCCTGCGGGCAGCCTGGCGAACACGAAGTAGACCCCCGAGATGAAGGATAGGACCAGGTAGGGCAGGTTCAGGACGGCAAAGGC
>WNFI01221268.1_pt1 | contig 39915 bp, 32 predicted proteins | sample 5400471 | NCBI WGS metagenome assembly WNFI01 (sample SAMN13153348, study PRJNA577476) | soil metagenome | isolation source: 100 cm saprolite on Douglas fir-dominated hillslope | place: USA:California | collected 2013-09-17 | reverse complement strand
CTCTCGCGCAAGATCACGGTGGACGTGAAGGGCGAGATCCTCGAATTGAAGAACACCATCAACACGATGGTGGACCAGCTCTCGTCGTTCGCCGCGGAGGTGACGCGGGTGGCGCGGGAAGTGGGTACCGAAGGACGACTCGGCGGCCAGGCGGACGTGCAGGGTGTCTCGGGCACGTGGAAGGACTTGACCGACTCGGTGAACTCGATGGCCTCGAACCTCACGGGGCAGGTGCGCAACATCGCGGAGGTGACCACCGCGGTGGCGAAGGGCGACCTCTCGAAGAAGATCACGGTGGACGTGAAGGGTGAGATTCTCGAGCTGAAGAACACGGTCAACACGATGGTGGACCAGCTCTCGTCCTTCGCCGCGGAGGTGACGCGCGTGGCGCGCGAGGTGGGCACGGAAGGACGACTCGGCGGCCAGGCGCAGGTGCGCGGCGTCGCGGGCACGTGGAAGGACTTGACCGACTCGGTGAACTCCATGGCCGGCAACCTGACGGGCCAGGTGAGGAACATCGCGGAGGTGACCACCGCGGTCGCGAAGGGCGACCTCTCGAAGAAGATCACGGTGGACGTGAAGGGCGAGATCCTCGAGCTGAAGAACACCATCAACACGATGGTGGACCAGCTGCGAAGCTTCGCTGCCGAGGTGACGCGCGTGGCGCGCGAGGTGGGTACGGAAGGAAAACTCGGTGGCCAGGCGGTGGTGGAGGGCGTATCGGGCACGTGGAAGGACTTGACCGATTCGGTGAATTCCATGGCCGGCAACCTCACGGACCAGGTGCGCGGTATCGCCAAGGTCGTGACGGCGGTCGCGAACGGCGACTTGAAGCAGAAGCTCACGGTGGAAGCCAAGGGCGAGATCGCGGCCCTCGCGGATACCATCAACAGCATGATCGAGACCCTTGCGACCTTCGCCGAGCAGGTGACGACGGTGGCGCGCGAGGTAGGCGTCGAAGGCCAGCTGGGCGGCCAGGCGAAAGTGCCGGGCGCATCGGGCACGTGGAAGGGCCTCACGGAGAACGTGAACCAGCTCGCGGAAAACTTGACGACGCAGGTGCGCGCGATCGCGGAGGTGGCCACCGCGGTGACGCAGGGCGACCTGACGCGATCGATCACGGTGCAGGCGAAGGGCGAGGTGGCGGCGTTGAAGGACACCATCAACGAGATGATCCGCAACCTGCGCGACACCACGCAGAAGAACACCGAGACGGACTGGCTGAAGACCAACCTCGCCAAGTTCAGCCGCATGCTGCAGGGCCAGAAGGACTTGAACACCGTGGGCCGCTTGATCCTTTCGGAACTGGCGCCCGTGGTGACCGCTCAGCACGCCGAGTTCCACGTGCTTTCGGGCGGCGACGAGTATCCGCATTTGACGCTGCTCGCGAGCTACGCCTCGGACGGCGAGACCGCGCACGGCCGGCGCATCGGCCTGGGCGAAGGCCTCGTCGGCCAGTGCGCGCTCGAGCGTCGCAAGATCCTCCTCACCAACCCGCCGCCGGATTACCTGCGCATCGCTTCCGGCCTGGGCGGCGCCGCGCCGCGCAACATCCTCGTGCTGCCGGTGGTGTTCGAGTCGGAGGTGAAGGGCGTGCTCGAGCTCGCCTCATTCGAAGGCTTCAGCGAGATCCACCAGGCGTTCCTCGACCAGCTCACGGAATCGATCGGCATCGTGATCAACACGATCGAGGCGAACACCCGCACGGAAGACCTCCTCACGCAGTCGCAGACGCTCGCGCAGGAATTGCAGAGCCGCCAGGAGGAGCTGCAGACCACCAACCAGGAGCTGCAGGAGAAAGCGCGGCTCCTCGCGCACCAGAGTCGAACGAGCTGCGCACGCCGCTCAATTCCCTCCTTATCCTTTCCGACCAACTGTCCGGCAACGCCGAGGGCAACCTCACCTCCAAGCAGGTGGAATTCGCGCGCACCATCCATTCGTCGGGCAACGACCTGCTGATGCTCATCAACGACATTCTCGACCTGTCGAAGATCGAGTCGGGCACGGTGGCGGTGGATGTCGGCGAAGTCCGCCTCGACGAGCTGCAGCGCTTCGTCGAGCGCACCTTCCGCCATGTGGCCGAGACCAAGGGCCTGTCCTTCGAGATCCGCATGGACCCGAGGCTGCCCAAGTCGATCTCGACCGACGCCAAGCGCCTGCAGCAGATCCTGAGGAACCTGCTCTCGAATGCCTTCAAGTTCACGCACAAGGGCGAGGTGAACCTCGTCATCCGCCCCGCGACCGCGGGCTGGAACGGTGATAACGAGGACCTGAACCGCGCGACGGACGTGCTGGAATTCTCGGTGACGGACACCGGCATCGGCATCCCGACGGACAAGCAGCAGATCATCTTCGAGGCGTTCCAGCAGGCCGACGGCTCCACCAGCCGCAAGTACGGCGGCACGGGCCTGGGCCTTGCGATCAGCCGTGAGCTCTCGCGCCTGCTGCGCGGGGAGATCCGCCTGGTGAGCGCGCCGCAGAAGGGGAGCGTCTTCTCGCTCTACCTGCCGCAGGCATTCCCGCCTTCGCGTGGGCCGAGGAAGGCGAGCGACGCCGCGGCGGTGGCGAGCGCTGCGATCGAGGCGGCGCGCATCGCCGCCGAGCGCCGCAGCGACAAGGCCACGGCCTTCACCGATACCGGCAGCCTCGTCGCAGAGCCGCTGCCGACTCCGTCGAACATGGTGAACGAGGCCGACGACGACCGGGAGTTGGTGCATCCCGGGGACCGTACCGTGCTCATCGTGGAGAACGACATCGCGTTCGCTCGAGTGCTGCTCGAGGCTGCGCGCGAGCAGGGCTTCAAGGGCATCGTGACCTCGCAGGGAACCGCGGCTTTGACGATGGTGAGCGAGATGCAACCCGCCGCGATCCTGCTCGACATCTTCCTCCCGGACATCGAGGGCTGGCGCGTTCTTTCGCGCCTCAAGAACGACCTTGCCACCCGGCACATCCCGGTGCACGTGATCTCCACGGAGGAGGCGCGCGACCGGGCGCTCGATTCCGGGGCGCGCCGCTTCATCGCGAAGCCCATCCAGAGCCGCAAGGCCGTGGACGAGGTGCTCGAGGAGATCCATGCGTACACCAGCTCCGAGCGGAGGAAGCTTCTCCTGGTCGAGCCCGACCCGGTGCGCCTGTCGACCATCCGCGAGTACTTAGCCGGCCTCGAGAACGTGGAGCTCATCTGCGCGACCGACGGGCCGCGCGCGGCACAGTTGCTGCGCGAGGGCAAGGTCGACTGCGCGGTGGTCAATCCCGATACGCCCGAGCTGGACCTGGGCGCCGTGATGAACGAGATCCGCGAAAGCAAGATCTCGCCCCCGCCGGTGATTTCCTACGGCCGCCGGACCGCGGCCTCGGTGGGCGCGGCGAGCGTCGCGTCGCTCGAGCGCATCGCCGGGGTGCACGAGGTGCATTCGATCGAGCGCCTCCTCGACGAGGTCGTCCTCGCGCTGCACCTCGACGTGTCGCGCGTGAAGGACGAGCATCGCAGGGTGCTGGACGACATCTACGGCTCTACCAGGGCCCTGGCCGGCCGCCGCGTGCTCATCGTCGACGACGACATCCGCAACATCTTCGCGCTGTCGTCGGTGCTCGAGGACTACGGCATGGACATCCGCACCGCCGACAACGGGCGCGAGGCCATCAACATCGCGCAGAAGGGCGACCTCGACGTGATCCTGATGGACATCATGATGCCGGAGATGGACGGCCTCGAAACCATGCGCGAGATCCGCAAGATCCAGTCATGCAAGGACCTGCCGATCGTCGCGGTGACCGCCAAGGCGATGAAAGGGGACCGTGAGCGCTGCATCGAGGCCGGGGCATGGGACTATCTGTCCAAGCCGGTCGACCGCGAGCAGCTCCTGAGCGTTCTCAAGGCTTGGCTGCAACGCTGAAACCGAGGCCCGCACCATGAGCGTACCAGTACCCGCGATCACCTCCCACGAGGAAACGGCGCTCGGCGCCGCAACCCCGCTGGATCGATCGAACATCCTCATCGTCGACGACCGGCTCGACAAGCGCGTCGTCTTCCGCACCATCCTCGAGGAGCTCGACCAGAACATCGTCACCGCGTCCTCGGGCGAGGAGGCCCTGCGCTGGCTCCTCGACAACGAGTGCGCGGTGATTCTCCTCGACGTGAACATGCCCGGCATGGACGGCCTCGAGACGGCCGAGCTCATCCGCGCGCGCAGGAAGTCGGCGCACACGCCGATCATCTTCATCACCGCGTTCGCCGACGAGATGCATACCGCGCGCGGCTACTCGCTGGGCGCGGTGGACTACATCCTGTCGCCGGTGGTGCCGAACATCCTGCGCAGCAAGGTGAAGGCGCTGGTGCAGCTGCATCGGCTGAACGCCGAGCTGAAGAAGCGCTCCGACGAGCGCGTCGCCCTGGTGAAGGAGCAGGCCGCGCGCTCCGTGGCGGAGGATTCGCAACGCCGCGCGAGCTTCCTCGCCGAGGCGACGCAGGTCATGGCGAGCTCGCTCGACGTCGACACCATCCTCAAGGGCGCGGCGGGCCTCGTCGTGCCCTACATGGCCGATTACGGCGCCATCATCCTCGCCAACGACGACGGCACGGTGCGCGCGCAGAAGAGCGCCTGCGTTGCGGGCTGGGAGCCGTACCTGGAAGCCCATCGCGAGGACTTCGAGGCGCTCATCGCCAAATGCCGGGCGCGGGTGATCGAAAAGGGCGCCCACGAGATGTGCGATCGGCTCACCGGGCCTCCCGCCGACGGCGATGCCGCCGACGAGTCGCCGGTGGGCGAGATCCACGCATTCCCGCTCATGACGCGCGGCAAGGTGCGCGGAGCGCTCATGCTGGCCCTCGGTCCCTCGGCGCGCCGCCTCGCCGGCGCCGACCTTTCGCTCGCCGACAGCCTCGCCGGGCGAGCGGCGAGCGCGCTCGACAATTGCCTCCTGTACGAGGAGATCCAGCGCGCCGACCGTCGCAAGAACGAGTTCCTCGCCACGCTCTCGCACGAGCTGCGCAATCCGCTCGCCCCGATGCGCGCGGCGCTGCACATGCTGCGCTCGCAGGCGGTCGAGCCGGAGCGCTCACGCGCGCTCCTCGAGACCATGGATCGCCAGGTGGCGCAGATGACGCGCCTGGTGGAGGACCTTCTCGACATCTCGCGCATCACGCGCGGCGCCATCGAGCTCAGGCGCGAAACGCTCAACGTCTCTTCCGAAATCCGAAATGCCATCGAGTCGTGCCAGGGCCAGCTCGAGATCGGCGGCCACGACGTCGTCGTGAACCTGCCCAAGGAGGCGCTCCAGGTCGTCGCGGATCGCGTGCGCCTGCAGCAGATACTCGAGAACGTGATCCTCAACGCCGCGAAATACACCGATCCCGGCGGACGCATCGAGGTCAACGCGGAAGGCACGCTTGCCGACGTGGTGATTCGCGTGCGCGACAACGGCATCGGCATCGCCCCGGACAAGCTGCAACAGGTGTGGGATCTTTTCGTGCAGGTCGACGAGTCGCCGGAGCGCATCCGCAAGGGCCTGGGCATCGGGCTCGCGTTGGTGAGGGACCTGGTACGCCGCCACGGCGGAACGGTCGAGGCCGCGAGCGACGGCCTCGGCAAGGGCAGCACCTTCACCATCCGCATGCCGCGCGCCGGCCGCCACGACGTCGCCCAGCCCGTCGCAGAGCCGGCGCCGAAGGCCGCCGAGTCGAGCGCGCCCAAGCGCGTCCTCATCGTCGACGACAACCTGGACGCCGCGGAAACCCTGGCGATGATGCTCGAGCTTCTCGGCCAGCAGACGCGCCAGGCCCACGAGGGCGACGGCGCCCTGAAGGCGGCGCTCGAATACCAGCCCGAGCTGGTCTTCATGGACATAGGCCTGCCGGGACTTTCCGGCCACGAGATCGCGAGCCGCATGCGCCGCGACCTCGGCATGACGCAAACCTACCTCGTCGCGCTCTCCGGCTACGGTACCGAAGAGGATCGCCGCAAGTCGCTCTACGCGGGCTTCGACAGCCACCTCGTGAAGCCGCTCGATCCAGCGACCCTGCCGGACATTCTCGCCGCGGCCGAGCGGCGCAAGGGTACGCCGGTGAATGCTATGATTGCGCCGTGATTTCCACGCTTCTCCCGCACACGGCAAGCGAAAGGGCCCAGGTTATGAGACCGCCAACTACGCAGCTCTCCGGAGGAAACCGGTAGGCGGGCACGCTCGCGTCGGGAAATCGACGAAAAGCGCGGCTCGTCCGCGCTTTTTTCTTTTCGAGGATTCACCATGGTCAACATCACGCTTCCCGACGGCTCGGTCCGCCAATTCGAGAAACCCGTATCCGTGGGAGAGGTCGCCGCGTCCATCGGACCGGGGCTCGCCAAGGCAGCCCTCGGTGGCAAGGTCGACGGCAAGCTGGTCGATGTCTCGCACCGCGTCGATCACGACGCGAAGCTCGCCATCGTCACCGACAGGGACGCCGACGGGCTCGAGCTCATCCGCCATTCGACCGCGCACCTCCTCGCCTATGCGGTGAAGGAGCTCTTTCCGGACGCCCAGGTGACGATCGGTCCGGTGATCGAGAACGGCTTCTACTATGACTTCGCCTACAAGCGCCCCTTCACGCCCGAGGACCTCGCGGCGATCGAGAAGCGCATGGCCGAGCTCGCGAAGAAGGACCTGCCGGTCGCGCGCGAGGAGTGGAAGCGCGACGACGCGGTGAAGTTCTTCGAGTCCATCGGCGAGAAGTACAAGGCCGAGATCATCGCGGCGATCCCGTCGGAGCAGGGCATCAGCCTGTATCGCGAGGGCGACTTCGTCGATCTATGCCGCGGGCCGCACGTGCCCTCGACGGGCAAGCTCAAGGTTTTCAAGCTGATGAAGGTCGCGGGCGCGTATTGGCGCGGCGACTCCAGGAACGAGATGCTGCAACGCATCTACGGCACGGCGTGGGCGAAGAAGGAGGACCAGGACGCCTACCTCACGATGCTCGAGGAGGCCGAGAAGCGCGACCACCGGCGCATCGGCAAGCAGCTGGACCTCTTCCACATGCAGGACGAGGCGCCCGGCATGGTGTTCTGGCACCCGAAGGGCTGGGTGCTGTGGCAGCAGGTCGAGCAGTACATGCGCCGCGTGTACCGCGACAACGGCTACCAGGAGATCAAGTGCCCGATGATTCTCGACGTGTCGCTCTGGAAGAAGTCGGGCCACTGGGAGAACTACAAGGAGAACATGTTCTTCACGGAGTCCGAGAAGCGCGAGTTCGCGGTGAAGCCGATGAACTGTCCCGGCCACATCCAGGTGTTCAACTCGGACCTGAGGAGCTACCGCGATCTCCCGCTGCGCTACGGCGAGTTCGGCGCGTGCCACAGGAACGAGCCTTCGGGCGCGCTGCACGGCATCATGCGCGTGCGCGGCTTCACGCAGGACGACGGCCACATCTTCTGCACCGAGGACCAGATCCTCCCCGAATGCGCCGCGTTCACGACGCTCCTGCAGAAGGTCTACGCGGACTTCGGCTTCACGGAGATCATCTACAAGGTCGCGACGCGGCCCGGGAAGCGTGTGGGATCCGACGATCTCTGGGAGAAGGCCGAGCACGCGCTCACCGAGTCCCTGCGCCAATCGGGCGTCAGGTTCGAAATCTCGCCCGGCGAGGGCGCCTTTTACGGCCCGAAGATCGAATACTCACTGAAGGACGCGATCGGCCGCGTGTGGCAATGCGGCACTATGCAAGTCGATTTCAACATGCCGCGCCTCCTCGGCGCGGAGTTCGTCGACGAGGACAACACGCGCAAGAGCCCCGTCATGTTGCACCGCGCCATCGTGGGCTCGATGGAGCGCTTCATCGGCATCCTCATCGAGAATCACGCGGGCGCGCTCCCGCTTTGGCTCGCGCCGCTGCAAGTGGTCGTGATGAACGTGACCGAACGCCAGGAGTCGTATGTGCGCGAGGTCGAGGCGGCGCTGCGCGAGGCCGGTTTCCGCGTTGCCGCCGATTTGCGGAATGAGAAAATAACGTATAAAATTCGAGAACATAGCATTCAAAAACTTCCTTACCAGCTGGTTCTGGGAGACAAGGAAGTCGCCGCAAGGACGGTCTCAGCGAGAACGCGCGCCGGGGAGAACCTGGCACCGGTCGCGCTCGAGGCCTTTATTTCGCGCTTGAAAAGCGAAACCGAAGCTCGTAGTTGAATGCCTTGAGGGGTGCCGTTTCCTGAGTTCGAGATTACGTCAGGTTTCCGCGCCAAACGATTGACTTTTAGAGGACATTTCGCATAGCTCAGGATAAATCAGTACGCATCAACGGCGAGATCAACTGCCCGGAAATACGCCTGGTCGGAGTCGAAGGCGAGGCGATCGGGATCGTGAAAATCGAGGACGCGATGAAGATGGCGGAGGACGCGGAGATCGATCTCGTGGAGATCGCCCCGACCGCGAAGCCGCCCGTTTGCCGTTTGATGGATCCAGGTGAAGGAAGTGAAATTCCGCCCTGGCACGGACGAAGGCGATTACAAGATCAAGGTTCGCAACCTCACCCGCTTCCTCACGGAAGGCGACAAGACGAAGGTGACGTTGCGGTTTCGGGGCCGCGAGATGGCGCACCAGGAGCTCGGCATGCAGCTCCTGAAGCGCGTGGAGGCGGACCTGAAGGAAGTCGGATTGGTCGAGCAGTGGCCCAAGCTCGAAGGGCGCCAGATGATCATGATTCTGGGGCCCAAGAAAAAGCATTGACCGCGTAAGCGGACCAGCGGGGCGGTCGTTGGAGCGGACAGCAAGCTGCCGCTCAACGACGCGTAGCAGAGAGAGGGTGACTTCAGGTTCAAAAGCGCGGAAGGGTTCCGCCACCTGCTGCACCAATGCAAGGAGGGCAAACATGCCCAAGATGAAGACCAAGAGTGGCGCCGCCAAGCGCTTTCGGGTCCGCGGAAGCGGCTCGATCAAGCGTTATTCGGCGGGCAAGCGCCACATCCTCACCAAGCGCACCACCAAGAACAAGCGCCAGCTTCGCGGCGTCGGGAAGGTCCATGCGACCAACCTCGGCCACGTGAAGCAGATGCTTCCCTACGCCTAAGGAGCCGCCACCATGCCACGCGTAAAACGCGGAGTCACGGCGCGCGCGCGCCACAAGAAGGTCCTGGACCAGGCCAAGGGTTACCGCGGCCGCCGCAAGAACGTATACCGGATCGCCAAGGAAGCGGTGATGAAGGCGGGGCAGTACGCCTACCGCGACCGGCGCAACAAGAAGCGCGAGTTCCGCGCGCTCTGGATCACGCGCATCAACGCGGGCGCCCGCGAAGCGGGTGTCTCGTACAGCCAGTTCATGGCGGGCCTGAAGAAGGCCGGCATCGACGTGGACCGCAAGATCCTCGCCGACCTCGCGGTGTTCGACAAGCCTGCATTCGGCAAATTCGTCGAGCAGGCCAAAGCGAGCCTCGGTGCCTGACGCGACGTAAAACAGACAAGGGGCTCGCAAGAGCCCCTTTTCTTTTGATGAAAGAACTCGAACAAATCATCTCCGCAGCGCGCGAAGCGATCGCAGCGACGTCCAGCATCGCGGACCTCGAGCAGGTGAAGGCGCGCTTCCTCGGCAAGGCGGGCTCGCTCACCGAGCTCCTGAAAGGGCTCGGCAAGCTCTCCGCGGAGGAGCGCCCGAAGGCGGGCGCCGCGATCAACTTGGCGAAGGGCGAGGTCGAGGGCATGCTGCAGGCACGCCGCGACGCGATCCTCGCGAGCGAGCTCGACGCCAAGCTCGCCGCTGAAGCCATCGACGTGACGCTTCCCGGCCGCGGCCAGGGGCCCGGCGGGCTTCATCCCATCGCGCGCGCGCAGGAACACGTCGAGAGGCTCTTCCGCACCATGGGCTTCTCGGTCGCCGACGGCCCCGAGATCGAGGACGACGAGCACAACTTCACGGCGTTGCGCATGTTTCCGGACCATCCGTCGCGCAGCATGCAGGACACGTTCTACATCGAAGGCACCGACAAGGTGCTGCGCACCCAGACTTCGCCGGTGCAGATCCGCTACATGAAGTCCCACGCGCCGCCGATCCGCATCATTTGCCCCGGGCGCGTGTACCGCAAGGACCACGACGCCACCCACTCGCCGATGTTCCACCAGGTCGAGGGCCTGTGGGTCGAGGAGGGCGTGAGCCTCGCGGACCTGAAGGGAACGATCACGCAGTTCTGCCGCGCGTTCTTCGAGCGCGACGACATCGCGATCCGCTTCCGCCCCTCGTACTTTCCGTTCGTGGAGCCGGGCGTCGAGATCGACATGGAGTGGTCGCGCAAGGACGGCGAGGTGACCTACCTCGAGATCGCGGGCGCCGGCGTGGTCCATCCCGACGTGTTGCGCAATGGCGGCATCGATCCCGAGACGTATTCGGGCTTCGCGTTCGGCATGGGCCTGGACCGCCTCGCGATGCTCAAGTATGGCGTGAACGACCTGCGGCTCTTCTTCGAGAACGACCTGAAGTTCCTCGCGCAATTCCGATGAAGATCTCGCTCGGGTGGCTGAAGGAGCTGGTGGCGGTGCAAACGCCCGTGGGCGAGCTCGCGCACGCGCTCACCATGGGCGGCCTCGAGGTGGAGGAGATCACGCCGGTCGCCGCGGATTTCTCCGGCATCGTCGTGGGCCTGGTGAAGAGCGTGGCACCGCATCCGAACGCCGACAAGCTGCGCGTGACCGAGGTCGACGCGGGCACGGGCGAGACGCTCACCATCGTGTGCGGCGCGCCCAACGTGGCCGCGGGGCAGAAGGTGCCGTGCGCCTTGATCGGCGCGAAGCTCCCCGGGCTCGAGATCAGGAAGGCGAAGCTGCGCGGCGTGGAATCGAGCGGCATGCTGTGCTCGGCGCGCGAGCTCGGGCTGTCCGGGGACCACGGCGGGCTCTTGGTGCTCGCGCCCGATGCGCCCATCGGCCGCAATGTGCGCGAGGTCCTCGCCCTCGACGACGTCTATCTCACGCTCAAGCTCACCCCGAATCGCGGCGATTGTCTGTCGATGTTCGGCGTCGCGCGTGACCTCGCGGCGATCGTGGGCGCGCCGTTGCGGCTGCCCGCGGTCGCGCTCGCGCCGGCCGCCGCGACCGAGACGCGCGCAGTGGCCATTTCCGAGCCGCGCGCCTGCGGGCTGTATTTCGGGCGCGTGATCCGCGGGATCGATCCCGCGGCGAAGACCCCCGCGTGGATGGCGCGCCGCCTCGAGCGCGCGGGCCTGCGCGCCATCAGCCCGCTCGTGGACATCACCAGCTACGTGATGCTCGAGCGTGGCCAGCCGATGCACGCCTTCGACAACGCGAAGCTGAGGGGCGCGATCGGCGTGCGCTTCATGGCGCCCGGCGAGAAGATCAAGCTCCTGAACGAGCAGGAGGTCGGGTATCGCCCGGGCCTCGTCGCAATCACCGACGATTCGGGCCCCATCGCCCTGGGCGGCGTGATGGGCGGCTTCGACAGCATGGTGGGCCCCGGCACCCGCGAGGCGTTCTTCGAGTCGGCGTTCTTCCATCCCGAGGCGGTGCAGGGCAAGGCGCGCGAGCTCGCCCTCGCGAGCGACGCCGCCTATCGCTTCGAGCGCGGCGTGGATTTCGGCGCGACCCGTGCGGCGCTCGAACGCGCCACCGAGTTGGCACTCGAGATCTGCGGCGGAAGCGCCGGCCCGGTGAGCGAAGCGCGCGGCGATCTTCCCGCGCGCAATGCCGTACGCGTGCGCAGCGCGCGCGTGGCGCGGCTCCTGGGTTACCCGGTGGCCGACGGCGAGATGGTCGATATCCTGCGGCGCCTGTCGTGCGAGGTGGCGGTCGAATCCGATGCGATGCGCGCCACCCCTCCCACCTGGCGCTTCGACCTCGCCATCGAAGAGGACTTTGTCGAGGAGATCGCGCGCATCCACGGCTACGAGGACGTTCCGGCGGTCGCGCCGCGCTCGCGCCTGCCCATGCTTCGCCTGCGCGAGGGCAAGCGCGATCGCTTCGAGCTTCGCCGCAGCCTCGCCGCGTTGGGATACCAGGAAGTGGTCAACTACAGCTTCGTCGCGCCCGAGTGGGAAACCGATTTCGCGGGGAACGCAGCGCCGATCCGCGTGGCCAACCCGATCGCGAGCCACATGAGCGTGATGCGCACCACGCTTCTCGGCGGCCTCGTGCAATGCCTGCGCTCGAACCTGAATCGCAGCGCCGAGCGCGTGCGCATGTTCGAGATCGGGCGCTGCTTCGAGGGGAGCCTTCCCGATCTCGCGGTGCAGCCCGAGCGCGTGGCGGGCCTGGCTTTCGGCCTGCGCTGGCCCGAGCAATGGGCCGTAAAGGGGGAGGGAATCGACTTCTTCGACGCCAAGGGAGACCTCCAGGCCGCCGCAGGAGGCCGCCGGCTCGATTTCGCCCCCGCGACGCACCCTGCGTGCCATCCGGGGCGCTGCGCCGCGGTGAGCCTCGAGGGCAAGCCCATCGGCATGGTCGGCGAGCTCCATCCCCGCCTGCAGCAGAAATACGAGCTGCCCTCGGCGCCCATGGTCTTCGAGGTGCTGTCCGACCCCCTCCTGGCCGGCGACTACCCGCGCTTTGCCGGGGTCTCCCGAATGCCGGTGGTACGCCGTGACCTGGCCCTCCTGGTGGCCGAGGAGGTGCCCCTGGGTGCCATGCTGGCGGCTGTCCGCGCCGGCCTTCCCACCTTCGTCCGGGAGGTCGAAGTGTTCGACCAATACCGCGGAAAAGGGGTCGAGCCCGGCCAAAAAAGCCTTGCCCTACGGATAGTTATGCAGGATACTGACAGGACTTTGACAGATTCGGACGTGGAGGGTGTCGTGGCCTCCATTCGCCAGCAACTCAACGAAAAATTCAAAGCCAAGCCGCGCACGTGAAAGACAAAGTCACCCTCACCAAGGCTGAGCTGGCCGACCTCATGTTCGAGAAGGTCGGGCTCAACAAGCGCGAGGCCAAGGACATGGTCGAGTCCTTCTTCGAGGAGATCCGCATTGCCCTGGAACGGGGCGAGATGGTGAAGCTCTCCGGATTCGGCAATTTTCAGCTCAGGAAGAAGCCCCAGCGCCCCGGGCGCAATCCCAAAACCGGGGAGGAAATCCCCATCACCGCGCGTCGCGTGGTCACCTTCCATGCGAGCCAGAAGCTGAAGAGCCTGGTGGAGAAGTCCTTCAATGGCCATGGAGAACCTGGCGACGACTGAGCTCCCCGCCATCCCCGCCAAGCGCTATTTCACGATCGGCGAAGTTAGCGAATTGTGCGGGGTGAAGCCCCATGTGCTGCGTTACTGGGAGCAGGAGTTCACGCAGCTCAAGCCCTTGAAGCGCCGCGGCAACCGGCGCTACTACCAGCACCACGAAGTGCTCCTCATCCGTCGCATCCGCGAGCTCCTCTACGAGCACGGCTTCACCATCAACGGCGCGCGCAACCGCCTCGAGGAGCCGAGCCCGGGGTCGCTGCCGCGCGGGGGCGATGGCCAAAGGACCATGACCGTTCCTCAGCCCATCTCGCCCTCGAGCATCCGCAAGGAATTGAAGAGCATCCTCAAAATGTTGGAGCGGTAGGACCCGGCTCTCCGCTATAATTTCAGGCTCGGTCGGGGCGTAGCGCAGCTTGGTAGCGCACCTGCATGGGGTGCAGCACCGACCCGCTGCGAGACTCCCATGAGCGCATCCGATTCGATTCCCGCCAGGCCCATCACGACGCTCATCCCTGCCGGGCTTCATTACCAGGAGGCGCAGATACTCGCCCCGGTCAGGGCCGGGGATCGTGTCGAGAACTACCAGACGACTCGTGTCGCGAAAGACGGCGCGCGCAAGCAAATTTCGCTCGCGGTTTCCCCGGTCCATGACAAGGCCGGCAAGATCGTCGGGGCCTCCAAGATCGCACGCGAGGTCACCCGCCGCTAGCTCCGTTCCCTCTTGGGGGCGGAGGTTCGAATCGGCTCGTGCCCGACCACATTCTTGCATGCGCCCGTGACTCGACTTCCCGAAAAGATGCCCGCCACCCCGGGTGCGATCTCGATTCCCGACGCGTCTTTCCGCAAGCTCGTGGACGGCGTGCGCGACTACGCCATCTTCCTGATCGACCCCGAGGGGTACATCCAGACCTGGAACGAGGGTGCGCGGCGCATCAAGGGATACGAGCCCGAGGAAATCATCGGCCAGCACATTTCGCGTTTCTATCCGGCGGAGGCCATCGAGCGCGGATGGCCGGCCCAGGAGTTGGCGGCCGCCGCCAACGCCGGGCGTTTCGAGGACGAGGGCTGGCGCCTGCGCAAGGAGGGGACGGCGTTCTGGGCGAGCGTCGTCATCACCGCGATCCGCGACGATGGCGGGCGTCTCACCGGCTTCTCCAAGATCACACGCGACCTCACCGAGCGCCGCGAGAACGAGGAGCGCCTGCGCCGCAGCGAGGAGCGCTTCCGCCTGCTCCTCGAGGGCGTGGCCGACTACTCGATCTACATGCTCGACCCGGAAGGGGCGAGGTTGAACCGCCGCGCCGAGAGCCGCGGCTGGCGCGTGCGCAAGGACGGGACGCGCTTCTGGGCCGATGTCGTCGTCACCGCGCTGCACGACCGCAGCGGAGAGCTGCGCGGATTCGCGAAGGTCACGCGCGACCTCTCGGAGCGCAAGCGCATGGAAAATCTCGAGGACGAGGGGCGCCACCTCACGGAGTTCCTCGCGATGCTCGCCCACGAGCTGAGGAATCCCCTCGCCCCCATCCGTAGCGCGGCCTCCATCCTCGGCGCCCAGCCCAACCTTTCTCCCCAGGCGGCCTGGTGCCGCGACGTGATCGAGCGCCAGGCGCTGCACCTCACGCGCCTGGTGGACGACCTGCTGGACGTGAGCCGCATCACGCGTGGCAAGCTCCTCATGCAGACCACCACCATCGACGTGAACGAGGCCGTGCATCGCGCGGTGGAAGCGGTGCGGCCCCTCGTCGAGCAGCGCGGCCATCGACTCGAGCTCGACCTCGCCCGGGCGCCCATCCTCATGAACGGCGACTTGACGCGCATCACCCAGGTGGTGATCAACCTGCTCAACAACGCCGCGAAGTACACGCGCCCGGGCGGCGAGCTGCGCATCGAAACGCAAGTGGATCGCGACAACGCGTTGATCCGCGTGAAGGATAACGGCGAAGGCATCTCGCCGGAAACGCTGGAGGGCGTGTTCGACCTTTTCTCGCAGGGCGAGCGCACGCTCGATCGATCCGAGGGCGGCCTCGGAATCGGGCTCACGCTGGCCCGTCGCATCGCCATCCTGCACGGCGGCGCCATCTCGGCGCGGAGCGATGGGGTGGGCAAGGGCGCGGAGTTCACCGTGTCGTTGCCGGTGTTGCGGTAGAATCGGTTATCCGATCGGGAGAGACCCGGGCTTTCAGCCAGGCCCGGGCGCCGAAGGGGTAGCACCCGCAAACTCTCAGGCAAAAGGACCGGTCGGACCCGGGAATTTACCCCGGACTCTGGAGAGCGACGGCGTGGCCGTCCACCGAAGGGGCGCGCGGACGGGACAAAATCCCGCTCCGTAATCTCTCAGGTATCAAGGACAGAGGGGTCGTGCGAGCCGCGAGGCGCGCCCGGCCCCTTTCGCGTTCCTGACCTCGGAGAGATCTTGCTGAAGACGACACCGCTCCACTCCCTGCACCGCGCCGCGAACGCGCGCATGGTGGATTTCGGCGGCTGGGACATGCCGGTCCATTACGGCTCGCAAATGGAAGAGCATCACGCTGTGCGCACCGGCGCCGGCCTCTTCGACGTGTCGCACATGCAGGTGGTCGACGTCGAGGGCGCGGGCTCCCGCGAATTCCTGCGCCGCGCGCTCGCCAACAACGTCGACAAGCTGAAGGTCCCCGGCAAGGCGCTCTACTCGTGCATGCTCGCCGAGGACGGCGGCGTGGTGGATGACCTCATCGCCTATTTTTTCCACGAGGATTTCTTCCGCCTCGTGGTGAACGCCGGCACCGCCGAGAAGGACATCGCGTGGCTGCAGGCGCTCGCGTCGACCTGGAGAGCGGCGATCACGCTCGAGCCGCGCCGCGACCTCGCCATCATCGCGATCCAGGGTCCGCGCGCGCGCGCGACGCTCTGGAATGCCTTTCCCGCGACGCGCGCCGCCACCGAAGAGCTGAAGGCCTTCAGCGCCGCCATGGCCGGCACCTTCATGGTCGCGCGCACCGGCTACACCGGCGAGGACGGATTCGAGGTGGTGCTGCCCGCGAGCCAGGCGCCATCGACCTGGCAGGCGCTCGTCGCCGCGGGCGCGCGCCCTTGTGGCCTGGGCGCGCGCGATACGCTGCGCCTGGAGGCCGGCATGAACCTGTACGGCCAGGACATGGACGAGCGCACCTCACCCCTGGACGCGGGCCTCGCCTGGACCGTGGACCTCGCGGCCGATCGCGATTTCGTCGGCAAGGCCGCTCTCGCGAGGGATGGCAAGCGCGAGGAATTCGTGGGCCTCCTGCTCCTCGACGCCGGCGGCGTGCTGCGCGCGCACCAGAAGGTGGAGAGCGCCGCGGGCGAGGGCGAGATCACCAGCGGCACGTTTTCGCCGACCCTCGCGCGCTCCATCGCGCTCGCGCGGTTGCCGCACGGCACCACGGCCGGCGAGACCGTTCAAGTGCAGGTCCGCGACAAGCGCCTGGCGGCGCGCGTGGTGAAGGCGCCCTTCGTGCGCAACGGCAGGATTCTCGTCGACATCCCGGAGGAAAGAAAATGAAACTCCCGCAAGAGCTGCGCTACACGCAATCGCACGAGTGGGTGCGCCGCGAATCCGACGGCACCGTGACGATCGGCATCACCGACCACGCCCAGGAGCAGCTGGGCGACATCGTCTTCGTCGAGACGCCGCAGGCCGGGCGCAAGGTCTCCGCGGGCGAGGCGATCGGCGTGGTCGAGAGCGTGAAGGCGGCCTCCGACATCTACGCGCCGGTCGCGGGCGAGGTCATCGCGTCCAATGCCCAACTTTCCGCCGCGCCCGAGAAGGTGAACGAGGACGCCTTCGCCGCGTGGATGTTCCGCATCAAGCCCACCAACGTCGCCGACATCGAGAAGCTGCTCGACGCCGCCGCCTACGAGAAAGCCGCAGCGGCCTGAACGCCCGCGCGAGGAAAGCCGACCATGCCCGATACCCCCCAGCGCGCGAGCGCGCGCCAGAGCCTTCCCGAGCTCGAGGACCACGCAGCCTTCGAGCGCCGCCACATCGGGCCCGATCCCGGCGAGCAGGCCGCGATGCTCGGCGCGCTCGGCTTCGAATCGCGTGCCGCGCTGATCGACGCCGTGGTGCCGGCCGCGATCCGGCGCAAGAGCGCGATGGACGTGGGGGCGCCGCACACCGAGGGCGAAGCCCTGTCCGCGTTGCGCCGCATCGCGGAGAAGAACCTGGTTTTCAAGTCGTACATCGGCCAGGGCTACTACGAGACCTACACGCCGGGCGTGATCCTGCGCAACGTATTCCAGAACCCCGCGTGGTACACGGCTTACACCCCGTACCAGCCCGAGATCTCGCAGGGCCGCCTGGAGGCCCTCATCAACTTTCAGACGATGGTGACCGACCTGACCGCGATGGCGATCGCCAACGCCTCGATGCTGGACGAGGCGACCGCGGCGGCGGAAGCGATGACGCTCTGCCTGCGTTCCGCCAAGGGAGCGTCGCGCGTCTTCGCGGTCGCCTCGGACGTCTTGCCGCAGACGCTCGACGTGGTGCGCACGCGCGCCGAGCCGCTCGGCATCGAGGTGCGCGTGGCCGCGCCCGAGACGCTCGGCGAAATCGATGCGTTCGCGGTGCTGGTGCAGTACCCGGGCGTGGACGGCGATGCGCGCGACTACGCGCCGCTCGCCGCCGCGGTGCACGCGCGCGGCGGCTTCGTGATCGCCGCGGCGGACCTCCTCGCGCTTGCGATCCTGAAGGCCCCGGGCGAGTGGGGCGCCGACGTGGTGGTCGGTAATTCGCAGCGCTTCGGCGTGCCGATGGGCTTCGGCGGCCCGCACGCCGGGTACATGGCGACGCGCGACGAGCTGAAGCGCAACATGCCGGGGCGCCTGGTGGGCGTCACCGTCGACGCGCAGGGCCACACCGCGTACCGCCTCGCGCTGCAGACCCGCGAGCAGCACATCCGCCGCGAGAAGGCCACGTCCAACATCTGCACCGCGCAGGTCCTGCTGGCGGTGATGGCGTCGATGTACGCGGTGTATCACGGCCCCGCGGGGCTCGAGCGCATCGCGCGGCGCGTGCATCGCCTCACCGTCATCCTCAAGGCGGGGCTGCAGCGGCTCGGATTCGACGTGGCGACGCGCGCGTTCTTCGACACGCTTGCCGTCGCGAGCGCCGGCAAGGCCGCCGCCATCGTCGAGCGCGCCAGGGCGCAACGGGTGAATTTCCGCCACATCGACGGCGAGCGCCTCGGCATCTCCCTGGACGAGACCACGACGCGCGCCGACGTCGAGGCGATCCTCGCCATCTTCGCCGGCAAGGCGGCCGGCTTCTCGGCGCTCGACCTCGACCGCGACGGCGCGGACGCGATTCCGGCCGCGCTCGCGCGCACCTCGCGTTACCTCGCGCACCCCATCTTCAACCGCCACCACTCCGAGACCGAGATGCTGCGCTACCTGCGCAGCCTCGCCGACAAGGACGTGGCGCTCGACCGCTCCATGATCCCGCTCGGCTCGTGCACGATGAAGCTCAACGCGACCAGCGAGATGATTCCCGTCGGATGGAAGGAGTTCGCGCACATCCATCCGTTCGCGCCGCCCGACCAGTGGACGGGATACCGCGAGCTGATCGAGGACCTCGAGGCGCGGCTCGCGAAGGCGACCGGATACGCGGCGGTGTCGATCCAGCCCAACGCCGGCTCGCAGGGCGAGTACGCGGGGCTCCTCATCATCCGCAAGTGGCACGCGAGCCGCGGCCAGAGCCATCGCGACGTCTGCCTCATCCCGAGCTCGGCGCACGGCACCAATCCCGCCTCGGCGCAGATGGCCGGCATGAAGGTCGTGGTCGTGGGCTGCGACGCGGGGGGCAACGTGGACCTCGCGGATCTCGAGCGCAAGGCGGTGGAGCATGCGCACGATCTCGCCGCGCTCATGGTGACCTATCCCTCGACCCACGGCGTATTCGAGGCCGGCGTCACCGCGATCTGCGAGATCGTCCATCGCCACGGCGGCCAGGTCTACGTGGACGGCGCCAACATGAACGCGATGGTGGGGCTTTGCGCGCCGGGAGAATTCGGCGGCGACGTGTCGCACCTGAACCTGCACAAGACCTTCTGCATCCCGCACGGCGGCGGCGGTCCCGGCGTGGGACCCGTGGCCGTCGGCGCGCATCTCGCGAAATTCCTTCCAGGGCATCGCGCCCTGGCTTCGTCGGGCGAGGCGATCGGCGCGGTCACGGCCGCGCCCTATGGGAGCGCCTCCATCCTGCCGATCTCGTGGATGTACATGGAGATGATGGGCGCGCAGGGGCTCACCGCGGCGAGCGAGGTGGCGATCCTCAACGCCAACTACGTTGCCCGGCGCCTCTCGGCGCACTACCCGGTGCTCTACGCGGGGCCCGGCGGCCTCGTCGCGCACGAATGCATCCTCGACCTGCGCGCATTGAAGGAGAGCTCCGGCATCGGCGTCGAGGACGTCGCCAAGCGCCTCATCGACTACGGATTCCATGCGCCGACGATGTCCTTTCCCGTGGCGGGCACGCTCATGGTCGAGCCCACCGAGAGCGAGTCGAAGCTCGAGCTCGACCGCTTCTGCGACGCCATGATCGCGATTCGCGCCGAGGTGCGCGCGGTGGAGGAAGGGCGCATGGATCGCGAGGACAACCCGCTCAAGCACGCGCCGCACACCGCGGCCGCGGTCAGCGCGGATGCGTGGCCACACGGCTATTCCCGCGAGCTCGCCGCCTATCCCGTGAAGAGCCTGCGCGCCAACAAGTACTGGGTGCCGGTGGGCCGTGCCGACAACGTCTATGGGGACCGCAACCTCTTCTGCTCGTGCGCGCCGCTGGAGGGCTACGAGTAGCGCAGGACAGCGGGCGTCGGCACCTCGTACAAGCTATAATTTTGCCTCGAATGCGTATCCTCCTCTCGAACGACGACGGCTACTTCGCCCCAGGACTCGCCGCCCTCGCCGAGGGCCTCGCTTCCCTGGGCGAGATCACGGTCGTCGCACCCGAGCGCGATCGCAGCGGCGCCTCCAACTCCCTTACGCTCGATCGCCCGCTGCTGCTCTCCCATGCGCACAACGGCTTCCACTACGTGAACGGCACGCCGACCGACTGCGTGCATATGGCCGTGACCGGGCTCCTCGACTTCGAGCCCGACGTCATCGTCTCGGGGATCAACAGCGGCTCCAACATGGGCGACGACACCCTCTACTCGGGCACGGTCGCCGCCGCCACCGAAGGCTATCTGCTCGGCATTCCGTCGATCGCGGTGTCGCTGGTGGGCAAGGAGTTCGCCCATTACAAGACCGCGGCGCGCGTGGCGCACGACCTGGTGAAGCGCCTGGCGAGCGCGCCGTTCGGGGCGCCCGTCCTGCTCAACGTGAACGTGCCCGACGTGCCGTACGAATCGATCAGCGGCGTGGAAGTCACGCGGCTCGGCCGGCGCCACAAGGCGCAGCCCGTGGTGGAAGGAAAGAATCCGCGTGGCGAGACGGTGTATTGGGTGGGTCCCGCCGGCGCCGCGCGTGAGGCGGGCCCGGGCACGGACTTCAACGCGCTCGAGCGGGGCGCCGTATCGGTCACGCCGCTGCAGGTGGACCTCACCCACGCGCAGCAGATTCCGCTCATCTCGAAATGGATCACGCAATGAGCGGGCGCGACGGCATCGGCATGACCTCCGAGCGCACGCGCATGCGCATGATCGAGGCGCTGCGCGCCGACAAGATCGTGAACGAGCGCGTGCTGGGCGCGATGGCGGAAATTCCGCGCCACATCTTCGTCGACGAAGGCATCGCCTCGCGCGTCTATGAATTCGACACCGCGCTTCCCATCGGCCATGGCCAGACCATCTCCGCGCCCATCATCGTGGCGCTCATGACCCAGCTCCTTCTGGAGAAGTCGCCGATGAACAAGGTGCTCGAGGTCGGCACCGGGTGCGGATACCAGACGGCCGTGCTCGCCCGGCTCGTGAAGGAGGTCTACACCCTGGAGCGCATCGCGCCGTTGATGGACAAGGCGCGCCGGCACCTGCGCGACCTGCGTTTCTACAACGTGCGCTACAAGCACGTGGATGGGCACGAGGGATATCCGGAAGGCGCGCCTTACGACGGCATTCTCATGGCGGCTTCCGCGACCCACGTGCCGGAAGCGCTGAAGCAACAGCTCGCCGTGGGCGGACGCATGGTGCTTCCGGTCGGCACCGACGAGCAGTGGCTCTACGTGATCGATCGCGACGACAAGGGCTTCATCAAGAAGCGCTGCGCCGGAGTGCATTTCGTGCCGCTGCTGACGGGGCTCGCGTGAAGCGCCTGGCGCTCATCGCATTGATGCTGATGCTCGCCGCGTGCGCGGCGCGGCGTCCCGCACCGGTCTCGGACCGAGCGCCGCCGCCCGCGCCGCAGGTCGCGGAAGAGCCGCAGCCCGTGCCCGAGGTCCCCGCGGAAAAGCCCATCCCGACCCACGTCGTGAAAAAAGGCGACACGCTGGTGAGCATCGCGCTGCAATACGGGCTCGACTACCGCGAGCTCGCCGCGTGGAACAACGTCACCAACCCGAACCGCATCGACATCGGCCAGGTGCTGATCCTCGCGGCGCCGGGCGGCATGGCCTCTGCGAGCGCCCCGGTCACGACGCCGCTCTTGCAGGCGGGACCGCCCATCGAGGCGCGCCCGCTCGCCAACACGCCCGCGACCAAGGTCGAGCCGCGCGCGGCCAAGGTGCCTTTCTCCGAGCGGGCGCTGGCGCAGATGGGCGCGCCGGACGCGGGCGGTCCCGCGGTGACGGGTCCCGCGCCGCCGCCCGTCGAAACCGTGGCGCCGCCCACGCCGCCGGCGCCGGTCGCGGAGCCCGAGAAGCCCGCCGGCACCGACAACGAGGACGTGGACTGGATGTGGCCGGCGAAGGGCAAGGTGCTCGCGTCATTCACCGAGGCGAGCAAGGGCATGGATATCGCCGGAAAGAAGGGCGCCCCGGTGCTCGCCGCGGCCGGCGGGCGCGTGGTCTACGCGGGCGTGGGCCTGCGCGGCTACGGCAAGCTCGTCATCATCAAGCACAACAACACGTGGCTCTCGGCCTATGCGCACAACGAGAACATCCTCGTGAAGGAACAACAGGACGTGCGCAAGGGGCAGAAGATCGCCGAGATGGGCTCCACCGACACCGATCAGGTGAAGCTCCACTTCGAGGTGCGCCGCCAGGGCAAGCCCGTGGACCCGGCGAAGGTCCTGCCGGCGATGTAGTCAGAGCGCTGCGGCCAGCCGCGCGAGCGCCACGCTCCAGTCGCCATCGGCGGCCTGGCGATAGACACGCGCCGCCGGAAACCATGGCGAGCGGGCGCCTTCGACGCCCCAGCGCCACTCCGGCGGATGCGCGACCAGGACATGCATGGGCCTAACCAGGCCGGCGCGCAAGTGACTGTTGGCATTGCTCACGCCCACGTAGGCATCCGCTAGCGAGAGGAGGGCCAGCACGTCGTCGAGGTCCTCGTTGCAGGCGCTGAAGTCGTGCACCGGAGCGCCGAGGGCTTCGGCCAGGCGCGCGCGCTCGCCGGCGCGCGGCAGGCGCTGCACCGAGATCCACGTCGCACGCCGGCCGCGCAGGGCGCCGCCCAGCGCGCCGATGTCGACTTCCTTCAGCTGCGATCGCGAAGGTCCCGTCGCCTCGACGCCGCCGCGCCACGTGAGCGCGCTCCACGGGCGCGGACCCAGGGCGAGCAATCTCTCGCTGATCGACGCCAGGCGCCCGGCCTCGGCCGTGAGGGCGAGCGGCAGCGGCGCGTCGGCGGCGTGCTTCATGCCGAGAAGCCAGGGAAGGTCGCCGACGTGTACCCGCTGGAGGCCGGGCGCGGGACTCGCGTCGGCATCCATGCCGAGCGTGAAGAGCCCGGTGCGCGCGAGCATCGGGTGCAGGCGCGAATCGCCGCGGAAAGCGAGCAGCGCGCCGCGACCCGCGAGCTCGCCGGCGAAGCGCAGGAAAAAGAGCACGTCGCCGATGCCTTGTTCGGCGAGGAGCGCGAACGAGCGGCCGTGCAGCGACGCGGGAAGCGGCGCCGCGCGCGCGTCCGGCGGCGCGGCCACGAGCCCCTGGGCGAAGAGACGCCATCGGTATTCCGGCCAGCCTCGGGCGAAGTCGCCGCCGCGGATGAGGACGCGCGCGAGGTTCTGCCGCGCCGCGGCGAAGTTGGGCTCCCGTGCGATCGCCTCGCCATAGGCTCGAGCGGCCTCGTCCCAGCGCGCCGCGGCCTCGAGCGCGAGCCCGAGGTTGTTGTAAGCCTCGAACCATGCGGGGTTCGCCTCGAGGGCCGTACGGAAGCACGCGATCGATTCCGCGGCGCGCCGTGTGTCGCGCAGCAGCAGCCCGAGGTTGTTATGGAAATCGGGGATCGACGGATTTGCCGCAATGGAGGCGCGCATGCGCGCCTCGGCCTGGATGGCGTCCCCGCGCTGCCATTCGATGAGACCGAGGTAGTGCGTCGCCACGGCATGGGCCGGATCGCGCGCGAGGATCTCGCGATAGGCGAGTTCGGCCTCCTCGAGGCGCCCGCGCTGGTGGGCGGAGAGCGCGGCCTTGAGCCGCGCGTCGGCGGAGAGCGGCTCGGCGGCGATCTTGCCGTGACAGTCCTTGTAGCGTCGAGCGCTCCCACAGGGGCACGGCTCGTTGCGGCGCGGCACGCTCACGCGGCGCGGAAGTCCCGCACCAGGCGCGCCAGCTGGCGCAGCTCCTCGCGGCTCGCGCCGGTGCCGTAACGCGCCTCGACATAGCGCCCGATGATGAGCTCGGCCTCGGCGGCGGCGATCGGGCGCTCGCGCCGAATGCGCGCGAGGTAATCCAGAGGGCCCTCGTGGGGCGCGCGCGGCACCCCCGCGGCGGCTAGTTTGGCGCAGAAGCGATTCCATGCGATGAGCGACGCCTCGCGGCGCGCCGGCCGGTCGCGTACCAAGAGCCCCACAGAGATCGCGCCGAACACGACGAAGGTCGAGACGAGGAGCCAGAAGCCGAGCGTGCGCCAGTCCGCCGTCGGGAAGCCCAGCTGCGAGAAGAACTGGCGCTGCTTGTCGGTGTTGTAGCCCACCACCCATTGGTCCCATTGGCTGTTCATCGCCTGCCACGCGTTGCGCACACCGGTGAGCAAGCCGAGGGGATCCGCGGCCATGATCGAGGAGTACACGCCGATCGGGCCGAGCGCGGCGTTCACGCCGCGTTCCACGCGCAGCGGCGAGACCGCGCCGGTGGGATCGACGCGCGTCCAGCCCTCGCCCGCGAGCCAGATCTCGGTCCAGGCGTGGGCGTCGGCCTGGCGCACGATGAGCTCGTTGTTGATCGGGTTGACTTCGCCCCCCTGATAGCCGGTCACGATGCGCGCCGGAATGCCCGCCGCGCGCATGAGCAGAGCGAAGCTTCCCGCGTAGTGCTCGCAGAATCCCTTCTTCGACACGAACAGAAAATCGTCGTAGGGATTGAGCCGGTCGAGGGGCGGCGGCTCGAGGGTGTAGGTGAACTCGCGGTTGTAGAACTGGAACGCCGTCGCGAGGATGGCGCGCGGATCGGCGGACTCGCGCGCCCATTGGCGGCCGAGGGCCACGGTGCGCGGGTTGCGCTTCTCGTCGAAGGCGAGCGCGGAGTCACGCGCGCCCGGTCCATCGCGCTCCCCGTAGCGGTAGTCGAGGTACGAGCTCATCTCGTAGCGCCTCCTCTCGGTCACCGGGCGCCGGTCGCGCACCTGCAGGTCGACCAGCACGTAGGCCCCGGCCGGCAGCACCGCGGGCACGTCGAGCGCGAAGAGCCATGTCTTGTTGTGCGGCTCGAGGGTGACGCTATAGGTGGTGCGCTGCGCGCGCCTCGAATAGTTCATGGTTCCCGCCGGCGCGATCCGCGCAACGCTCCATGTCGCGCCGTCGAAATCGACCATGACCGGACCGCGCCAGTAGAGCGTGGAGAAGGGCGGGCGCTCGCCCTCGAACTGCACGCGGAAGGCGAGCGCGTCGGACTTGATGAGGTTGGCGATGTTGCCGGGAGTCATGGTCTCCGAGAGGCCCGTGCTCGCGGAGCGCGTGTCCTGCGGGAGCGCCCAGAGCGGCCCCTGCGCCCGCGGAAAGAGGATGAAGAAGGCGACCATCAGCGGCAGCGCCTGGGCCAGCAATGCGGCCGCGGGCCGCAGGCGCTCGCCGAGCGTGGGCGTGGTGCCCACGCGATTGAATCCCACCAGCGTCGCGATGAAGATCCACACGCAGATCAGCATGTAGAGCCCGAGCGGGATCGTCTGCGAGAAGAGGAAATTGGTGAGCACCAGGAAGAAGCCGAGGTAGATGCTGAGCGTGACCTCGCGCTGCGTACGCATCTCGAGGAGCTTCAGCGCCGACATCATGATGAGGAACGTCACGCCCGCCTCGCGCCCGAAGAGCCGCCCGTACTGCATGAAGCTCGCCATGGCGGCGGCGATGGTGAGGCCGGCGGTCACCCAGGGCGAGGGCAAATGCATCGCGACCCACGCGCTCCACGCGCGCCACGAGAGAACCGCGAGGAAGAAGGCGCTCACCCAATAGGGCAGGCGCAGCAGGTGCGGCGCAACCACGAAGGCCATGGCGGCGATGAGCCACAGGACGTTGCGCACGTCCAGGTGCGGGGAGGCCGGTGCGCGGCTCATTCGCCGAACAGCGCGAGCGCCTCGAGGCAGCGCGTGCGGTGCGCCTCGCCGCGGGCCGGCGCGATTCTCACACCGGGGATGCGCAACCCGTAGCTCTGGCCGAAGCGCTCCGCCTGGATCACCCAATGCGCGAGCACCGAGAGGCGGCGCTCGATGTCCGCGCCGTGGGCTTCCTCCCACTCGAGCCACAGCTCGCTCGAGGCCATGGCGCTGAACTCCTTGGTGAGAAGGCCTTGCTCGCGCGCGAGCGCCTTCCACGCGATCAACTTGGGCGCGTCCCCGGGGCGATAGGAGCGCAGCACGTTGAATTCCTCGTCGCCGGCGATCGGGATGCCTTCCTCCGAGGCGCTGCGCGATTGCGCGGGCGGGGTGCCGGCCATGGGATCGGGCTTCGGATAGACGATCACCTGCAGGTCGAAGTCCACGTACGACCATGCGTGGAAGAGCCCCACCGGATAGCGCGTGAAGACTTCGACGCGCCCGCAGCGCAGCAACCCGCGCCGCGGCGCCGCCACCGGCAGGTACAGGGCCGCGGTCTCGCCCGGCACCACGTCGGCGTACACCGGCTCGTCGCCCTTGCGGCGCATGGCGATCGCGAAGCGCGTCTGCGCGGGCGTCTCCACGGTCACGCCGAAGTGCGCCGCCTCCCCCGCGAACACCGGATCGCAGCGTCCCGGGCGCAGCTTGAGGTGCGCGAGGTTGCGCCAGGTGTGCAGCATCGCCACCCCCGCCATGCTGACCAGCGTGAAGGTGAGCACGAAGCCCAACGACAGGGCGTAGTTGATCGAGGCGACGAGCAGGATCAGCACCGTGAATGCGAACGTGTAACCCTGGCGCGTGGGCAGGATGAAGATGCGCCGCTGGACGAGCGTGACCGGAGAGCTTTCCGGCACGTTGGCGCGGAAGATCCAGTCCGAGATCGACTGCCTCAGGTCTGCGAACACGGTTGCGAGTTACTCGGGCGAAAGGCTTGGGTAATCCGCGGCACGCGCGATCAAGGGATGGGAACGCCCGAGATCAATTCCCTGGCGGGATGTGCAGGCGGTGGCCCCCCACCGCCGGGAGGATCGCCTGCACGTCCTCCGGAAGCACCTGGCGGCGGCCTTCCATCATCGCCCAGGCCTGGGCGGCGCGCAGGATCGCCACACCGGCGCGCGGCGACAATCCCTGGGTGAAGCGCGGCGAGTGGCGGGTGTGGTTGATCACCTGCTGCACGTAGTCGAGGAGCGCTTCGGAGACCTGCATCTGCGGCACCGCCTTCTGCAGCTCCATCAACTGCTCGGCGTTCATGGCCGGCTCGAGATGCTGGATCATGTCGCGGCGCTCGGCGCCCCTGAGGAGCTCGCGCTCGGCCTTGGCGTCGGGATAGCCCAGGGCGATGCGCATGAGGAACCGGTCGAGCTGCGACTCGGGAAGCGGAAACGTTCCCACCTGGTGCATCGGATTCTGTGTGGCGATCACGAAGAAGGGCTCGGGCAGCGGGCGCGTCTCGCCCTCGGCGGTGACCTGGTGCTCCTCCATCGCTTCGAGGAGCGCGCTCTGCGCCTTGGGGCTGGCGCGGTTGATCTCGTCGGCGAGGATGATCTGCGCGAAGATCGGTCCCGAGTGGAAGCGAAACGTCGAGCTCTCGCGGTCGAAGATCGACACGCCGATGATGTCGGCGGGCAGCAGGTCGGAAGTGAACTGGATGCGCTGGTAGTCGAGGCCCAGCAGGCGCGCGAGCGCATGCGAGAGCGTGGTCTTGCCGACGCCGGGGACGTCTTCGATCAGCAGGTGGCCGCGCGCGAGGATGCACGCCATGGCGAGGCGGATCTGGCGTTCCTTGCCGAGGATGATCTGCCCGGCCATCGCGATGACGGCTTCCGTGGGTCCGGCGGCGAGGCGGCTGCGAGCGTCCAGAAGCATGTAAAAAAGGGAACCTTGTCAGCGGTTTACAAGTCCATCGGTATGCATGGCGAGGATATCATGAGCCCTCGTCGCCCCACGTTTCGCGCGCCGCGCGGGAAGGTTGAGTTTGGAAGGCTGTTTACTCACAATAGTTGCATCCCTCTGACGTTCGCAGGAAAGAGACACGATGATTCGCAAGACCATTGCCGCATTGCTCGTCGCGCTGGCGCTGCCCGCCGTGGCGCAGAGCGTTCCCGCCGCCAACTACTCGGACATCTGGTGGAATCCGAACGAGTCCGGGTGGGGCGTCACCTTCACTCAGCATCCCACCAGCAACCAGGTGTTCGCGGTCTGGTACACGTACGATCCCCGCGCGGCCGACTCGGCCTCGCCCGGCAACTTCAAGCCGCTGTGGCTCGTCATGCCCGGCGGCCAATGGGCCACTCCCACACATCTCACCGGCGACGTGTATGTGACCGTCGCGTCGACCGGCACCGGCAGCTTCTCGTACGCCATCGCGGCGCCCTCGGGCCTCGCGAGCGCGGACCCGGCGTTCGGCATCCCTTCCTTCTCGGGAACCAAGCAGATCCAGCGCCAGCCGTTCTAGTACCATCGCGGCATGACGACCGCGCTCTTCACCCACGGCGATTGTGTCTTGCACGAGATGGGCGCCGGGCATCCCGAATCGCCGCAGCGATTGAAGGCGATCCTCGCCGCGCTCGAGTCCTCGGGCCTCGCCGCCAGGCTCGACCTGCGCGAAGCCCCCGAGGCCGGGCGTGAGCATCTCGAGCGCGTGCACGACGCGGCGCACGTGGACCTCATCTTCGAATCCGCGCCGCAACGCGGCTACGCCTACCTCGATCCCGACACGTCGATGAATGCGAAGTCGCTCTCGGCGGCGCTGCGCGCCGCGGGCGCCGTGGTGAGCTCCACCGACATGGTGATGTCGGGCAGGGCGCGCAACGCCTTCTGCGCGGTGCGACCGCCGGGCCATCACGCGACGCCCGCCCGGCCGATGGGCTTCTGCATCTTCAACAACGTGGCCATCGGCGCCATGCACGCGCTCGAGGCGTACGGCCTCGAGCGGGTCGCGATCCTCGACTTCGACGTGCACCACGGCAACGGTACCGAGGACGCTTTCCACGAGGATCCGCGCGTCATGCTGTGCTCGACCTTCCAGCATCCCTACTATCCGTACTGCGGCGCGGACTCCGGCAACGAGCACATCATCAACGTGCCCTTGCCGGCGATGACCGACGGGCGCGGCTTCCGTGAGGCGGTGACGCGCCACTGGCTCCCCGCCCTCGAGGCCTTCGCGCCGCAGATGGTGTTCGTCTCCGCGGGCTTCGACGCGCACAAGGACGATCCGCTCGCGTATCTCAAGCTGGGCGACGAGGACTACCGCTGGGTTACGGAGAAGCTGGTGGACGTCGCCGAGCGCCACGCCGGGGGGCGCGTGGTCTCCACGCTCGAGGGCGGCTACAACACCGATGCGCTCGGACGCTGCGTCGTGGAACACGTGCGCGTTCTGTCTGCTTGAGAGAACCGCATCTTTCCGCGAGCCTTGGTTCGACGGCGCGGCGAAAGGGAAGGTTCGAGTAGGTTGCATACCCGGGAACGAGCGGCCACGGCTCGGGGCGCCGTGGTGCCCGCGCTCTGCAGATCACGACGGCGCCTGCGCAACTCGGGCTCAGCTCTTACCTCCCTCGCATTCGCTCGGGGAGCCCTCAGACAGTGCTCGGCGACCTCCCCGTCATGATCTGCGTCGCTTGGCCCGTTTCAGGGTGTGCGACCTACTCGAACCTTCTCTTTCGCCGCGCTGTTGTCTTCAGCGCCGCAGCGAACGCGGCGCGGGCTCCAGCGGTCGCCGTGAGCGCAGTGAAAGCGAACGGGGATGTCGCCGAGCACTGTCTGAGGGCTCCCGATCGAGAGATCGGAAGTAGGGGCTGAGCCCGAGTTGCGCAGGCGCCGTTCGCTTTCACTGCGTGAGGGCACCGCGAGCGCCACGCGAGCGACGCAAGCTCCCGGGTGAGGCGTAGCCCCATCCCACCTCCAACGGCGCCCTCTAGCCTTCTGAAAGGAGTCGAGTGGGATCGCACGCCGCGCGAACCGCGAAGCGTTTCTCGCGAGATTTTGCGCCACTCACGAGCGTCACATCGCGCTTGGCGATGCCGAGTATTCCCGCGATGAACTCGATGAGCGCCTCGTTGGCGCGGTCTTCGAGGGCCGGAGCGGCGACGCGGATCTTGAGAGCGCCGCCGTGCAGGCCCGCGACCTCGGTGCGCTTGGCCCCCGGTTGAGCGTGAATCGAGATCACGAGCGCGCCGTCGGCCGCTCGGCGGTGCCACGCCGGCAAGGCGCTTACTGGCCGGGCAGGCTTGCCGCGCTGCGCGGCGGCACGAGGCCGATCAGCGCCCAGTTCTGGGTGTTGATGGCGGTGTGGATGATGTTGCGGTACTGCGCGGCGTGCGCGTAGGCCCAGGGCGACGCGAGGAAGTTCTGGTAGAGCACCTCGAAGTTCTGCGCGTCGCAATAGCCGCTGAACGCGCAGGCGAGCTGCGGCTCGCGGTTCAACGTGACGCAGTCCGTGGTCATGTCGCACGCCACCAGCGAGAACGCGCCGAGCAACGCCGAGGCCTCGGGCACCTCGCCCTGCGGGCCGATGCGCAGCTGGTTGGCGACCGACGATTGGGCGAGGAAGTTGCCGACGATCATCAGCGCTTCCGGATCGCGCGTCTCGAGGAGACCGATCACGCGCGAGAAATCGTCCATCGCGACCGGTCGCGAGGTGGTCGCCACCTGCTCGGTGCTGCGGTTGGACTGGTTCAGCTTCGCGTTGAGCTCGGCCACCAGCATGCGCGCCTGGGCGCGCGCGTCGCCCTGGTGTGCCGCGGCGGCGTAGAGATCCTCGATCTCCTTCTGCGAGATGTTGGTGCCCTGGAAGCGCAGGCAGCGTTGCGTGTTGTCGGCGGCGTCGTAGGCGGCGACGCGCCGGGTGTTGTTGGCGTCGCCCGGGGTGAGGCTCGCCAGGAACTGCTTGCGCTGCTTGGCGCTGTAGGCGGCGATGTCCTCGTTGATCGTGGTGGTGAACTGGCACTCCTCGAGCGCCTTGGCGAGGTGGTAGCGCTCGTCGCCGGTAAGATTTGCACGTCGCGCGTTGAGGCCGTCGGCAAAGGCCTTCAGGTCACGGGCGGCGCGGAATTCCAGGGACGCGGGGGAGGCGCGCATCTGCTCGGCGCGGGCCACCGGCGGGGGAAATGAAACGGCGGCCTGGATGGGCTCGGAGCGCACGCCCATCACCACGGCCTTCATGGCGGATTCGTCGCTGACCGCACCGGATTTGGGCGTTTCGCTCTCGCGCGCCGCGGAAACGACTCCCGTGTACTTGCTCGTGATCAGCAGCCCGTACGCGACGAGCGAAGCCAGGCCAATGGCCGTAAGGCGGTTCATGCCGGGGAGTCTGGGGTAAAAAGGGTTGTTTCGTCAATGATTTCCGCTAAATCCCCCAAGGGCCGGGGGGCCCGGAAAGCTGTGAGATCCGTCACATCAGTGATGCAGGATCTTCGAGAGGAACTGCTGCGCGCGTTCCGAGCGCGGCTTGCCGAAGAAATCGTCCTTGGGAAGGTCCTCGACGATGAGGCCCTTGTCCATGAAGATCACGCGCGTCGCGACCTTGCGCGCGAAGCCCATCTCGTGCGTGACGACCATCATCGTCATGCCTTCCTTGGCGAGCTCCACCATCACGTCGAGCACCTCGTTGATCATTTCCGGGTCGAGCGCGGAGGTGGGCTCGTCGAAGAGCATCGCGATGGGGTCCATGGACAGGGCGCGCGCGATCGCCACGCGCTGCTGCTGGCCGCCGGAGAGCTGGCCGGGGAACTTGTCCTTGTGCGCGAGAAGTCCCACGCGATCGAGGAGCTTCAGGCCCTTGTCGCGCGCCTCGCCCTCGTTGCGGTTCAGCACCTTCACCTGCGCGAGCGTGAGGTTCTTCTCCACCGACATGTGCGGGAAGAGCTCGAAGTTCTGGAACACCATGCCGATGCGCGAGCGCAGCTTCGACAGGTTGGTCTTCGGGTCGCTCACGGAAATGCCGTCCACCGTGATCTCGCCCTTCTGGAAGGGCTCCAGGCCGTTCACCGTCTTGATGAGGGTGGACTTGCCGCTGCCGGACGGGCCGCACACCACGACCACTTCGCCCTTGGCGACCTCGGTGGTGCAGTCGGTGAGCACCTGGAACTGCCCGTACCACTTGCTGACGTTCTTGATGTCGATCATGGCCATGGAAGTCTCACGCCCCGCTTAGCGAATCACTGCGATTTTCGCCTGCAGCCGCTTCACGAGGAGCGACAGGCTGAAGGAGATGACGAAGTAGACCCCCGCGGCGAAGGAATACATCTCCACCAGCCGGTAGTCGCGGTTGGCGATCTTGGCCGAGGCGCCGAGGAAATCGGTGGCCGAGATCACGTACACGAGGGACGTGTCCTGGAACAGGATGATGGTCTGCGTGAGGAGCACCGGCACCATGTTGCGGAAGGCCTGCGGCAGCACGATGTGCCCCATGGTCTGCCAGTAATTCAACCCCAGCGCATAGCCCGACCACACCTGGCCGCGCGCCACCGACTGGATGCCGGCGCGCATGATCTCGCAGTAGTACGCGGCCTCGAACATCATGAACGTGATGAGCGCCGAGTAGAAGGCGCCGACCTGGATCGGCCGGTCCGCTCCCATCACCCAAGCGCCGATGTAGGGGACGAGGAAGAAGAACCAGAAGATCACCAGCACCAGGGGGATCGAGCGCATCAGGTTCACATACGCGCCGGCGAGGAGCGAGATGGCCTTGAGATGCGAAAGCCGCATCATCGCGAGGATCGTGCCGAAGATGATGCCGCCCGTCATCGCGAGGAGGGTGAGGGTGACGGTGAAGGTCATGCCCTCCCGGAAGAGGTAGGGGAGCGACCGTTGGATGACGCCGAAGTCGAAACCGGAATCCATGTCAGTGCCCAGCCAGCGGCGGGCCGATGGTCAAAGCGACCGAGGAGTTCTTGATGACGTTCATGAACTCCGAGGTGAGCGGCGGCAGGATGATGCGGAAGGCCTGCGGCAGGATCACGTGGCGATAGGTCTGGGCCTCGGTGAGGCCCATCGCCGTGCCCGCGAAGCGCTGGCCGCGCGGCAGCGAGTTGATGCCCGCGCGCACCTGCTCGGCGACGCGCACCGAGGTGAAGATGCCCAGGCACATCACCGCCGGCAGGTAAGAGCCCCACGGCGGCGGCATCTGCTTGACGAAGTCGCCCAGCGCCTTGGGCAGCAGCTCCGGCACGACGAAGAACCAGAGGAACATCTGCACGATGAGCGGGATGTTGCGGAAGATCTCGACATAGCCGTTGCCCAGTCGCACCACCCACGGGTTGGTCGTGGTGCGCAGCGTGCCGACCAGCGAGCCGATGACGAGGGCGATGACCCACGCGCAGAGCGCGGTGACGATGCTCCAGCCCAAGCCCACGATGAGGTAGTGCAGGTAGGTCCCGGTTCCGCCCGGCTCGGGCTGGAAGAGGACTCCCCAGTTCCAGTTATATTTCAAGCGCCCCCCCTGGAAACAAAATGGGGGCCGGCGGCCCCCATCTCACGGCTGGCTTACTGGTATGCGGCCGGATCGCCCGAGTCGGTGGGCGCGGCGAAGACCTTCTTCAACGATGCCGACATCGGCACATTGAGGTTCAAGCCCTTCGGCGGGATCGGCTTCTGGAACCATTTTTCGTAGATCGCGTTGATCGCGCCGGATTTGTAGGTATTGGCGGTGGAGTCGTCGACTATCTTCTTGAACGCCGCGTCGTCCTTGCGCACCATGATGCCGTACGGCTCGGTGGAAAGCGCCGCCGCCGAGATCTCGTAGTCGGCGGGGCTCCTCGACTGCGCAGCGAGGCTGTAGAGCAGGATGTCGTCCATCACGAAGGCGACGGCGCGGCCGGTCTCGACCATCTGGAACGCCTCGGGGTGGCCGTTGGCGGAGACGATGTTCATGCCGAGGTTCTGCGCGGCGTTGATCTCGGTGATCTGCTTGATGTTGGTGGTGCCCGCGGTCGAGACGATGGTCTTGCCCTTGAGGTCGGCGAGCGTCTTCACGTTCGACGACTTCTTCGCGACCCAGCGGTTGGCGGTCACGAAGTGGGTGTTGGTGAAGCTCACCTGCTTCTGGCGCTCGATGTTGTTGGTGGTGGAGCCGCACTCGAGGTCGATGGTGCCGTTGGCCATGAGCGGGATGCGGTTGGCCGAGGTCACCAGCTGGTAGTTGACCTTGAGGTTCGGCATCGCCAGGGCCTTCTTCACGTCGTCCACGACGCGGTTGCAGATGTCCATCGTGTAGCCGATGACCTTCTGCTGGTCGTCGTAGTACGAAAACGGGATCGACGCGTCGCGATGGCCGATGGTGATGGCGCCGGTCTGCTTGATCTTGTCGATGGTCTGGGCGAAAGCCGGCGCGCCGATGAGCGTGCAGGCCAGGGCCGCGACGGCGGCCTTCAGGGTGCGATGCATGTAAAACCTCCTGGGTTGGGATGAGGATTGGCGGCTAGGGACTAGCTCCCGAGAGGACCGGCCGCTTCTGGCGGCTAGGATACTCGGGAAGCGGTTTGGAGGACAATCACGGTTTCGGTCCGTCGGGCCCTCCCCATGCATTTCCCCACCCACGAGCAGAAGCAGGCGCTGCTAGAGCAGGTGTTGCGAATCGCCGACCAGAGGCAGCAGGCGGCGGCGGCCAAGGAAGCGCGCGCCTTCATCGCGCAGTACTACGACAACGTCGACCCCGAAGACCTGGCCGATCGCGCGCCCGAAGACCTCTACGGCGCCGCCATGGCGCACCTGGCCTTCGCCCGGTCGTTCGCCACCGGGATGCCTAAGCTGCGCGTGTACAACCCGCGGCCGGAAGAACACGGCTGGTCGAGCCCGCACACCGTGATCGAGATCATCAACGACGACATGCCGTTCCTCGTTGACTCGGTGACCATGGAGGTGAACCGGCAGGGTTACACGCTGCACCTCTTCAACCATCCACTCTTCGCCACGCGGCGCGACCCCGAGGGAGTCCTCAGGTCGTTCGGCCCGCCGGGCGACGAGGGCCGCACCGAGTCGCTGATCCACGTGGAGATCGACCGCGAGATCGCGCCGGCCAAGCTGAAGGCGATGGGCGAAGGCATCCTGCACGTCCTGGGCGACGTGCGTGCGTCCTTCGAGGACTGGGAGCAGATGCGCGCGTGCATGACCGACATCGTGAAGGAGCTCGCCGCGCCGGGCGCGTTCCTCCAGGGCGAGGAGACCGACGAGACGCGCGCCTTCCTGGAATGGGCCGCCGACCATCATTTCACCTTCCTCGGCTACCGCGATTACGAGCTGAACGTCGTGGACGGCGAAGACCAGCTGAAGATCGTGCCGCGCTCCGGGCTGGGGGTGCTGCGCGAGCCCCGGCTGGGCGGGGTCTCGGCGAGCTTCGCGGAGCTGCCGCGCGAGCTGCGCGCGCTAGCGCGCGAGCCGCGGCTCCTCGTCCTCACCAAGGCCAACGCGCGCTCCACCGTGCACCGGCCCGGCTACCTCGATTACATCGGCGTGAAGAAATTCGACGCCGCCGGCAAGGTAGTCGGCGAGCGGCGCTTCGTGGGCCTCTACACGTCCTCGGCGTACCACGCCGACCCGAGCGAGGTGCCGCTCCTGCGCCGCAAGGTCGCGCAGGTGATCGAGCGCGCGGGCTTTCGCCAGTACAGCCACATGTACAAGAACCTGCTGTCGGTGCTGCAGGAGTATCCGCGCGACGAGCTCTTCCAGATCGACGCGGACACGCTCCTCGAGACCGCGCTCGGCATCCTGCGCCTGGGCGACCGCCGCAAGACGCGCGTGTTCGTGCGCCGCGACCTCTACGGGCGCTTCTACTCGTGCCTCGTGTTCCTGCCGCGCGAGAGCTACAACACCGATGCGCGCGTGAAGATCCAGGAGATCCTGAAACGCCACCTGAAGGGCAGCACGGCGGAATTCACCGTGAACCTCTCGGATGCGGTGCTCGCGCGGCTGCACATCCTGGTGCGCGCGAGCCCCAAGGAGGCTCCCACCTACGACGTGCGCGCGATCGAGAACGACATCGCGCAGGCCACGCGCCGCTGGGAAGACGACCTCAAGATCGCCCTGATCGAAGCGCTCGGCGAGGAGCGCGCCGCGGCCCTCATGCGCGGCTACGAGCACGCGTTCCCGGTCGCATACCGCGACGAGATCACGCCGCGCGCCGCGGTGCGCGACATCGCCTTCATCGAGAAGCTCGACGCCGACAACCCCTACGCGGTGAACCTCTACCGCCCGGTCGAGGCCGACGAGCGCTCGCTCAGGCTGCGCGTCTTCCGCGCGGGCGCCTCCGTGCCGCTCTCCGCGAGCCTGCCGGTGCTCGAGAACATGGGCCTCGAGGTCTTGGACGAGGTTTCCTACGAGATCGGACCGGGGGACGCGGAGCCGGTGTTCGTGCACGATTTCGGCTTGAAGAGCCAGCGCCCCACCCCCGACGTGGAGGCGATCAAGAAGCTCACCGAGGAGGCGCTCCTGCGCGTCGCGCGCCGCGAGATCGAGAACGACGGTTTCAACCGCCTCACGCCGCTCGCCGCGCTCGCGCCCGACGACGTCGTGGTGATCCGCGCCTACGCGAAATACCTGAAGCAGGCGGGATTCACCTACAGCCAGGCGTACGTCGAGCAGACGCTGGCGGCGCATCCGGCGATCACCGGCAAGCTGGTGGCGCTTTTCCACGCGCGCTTCGATCCGGCCCTCGGCGAGCACCGCGACGAGCTGCAGAAAAAGCTCGACGACGAGGTGAAGGAGCAGCTGAACGCGGTGCCGGTCGCCGACGAGGACCGCATCCTGCGCCGCTTCCTGTATCTGGTGCGCGCCACGCTGCGCACCAACAACTGGGTGAAGGCCGAGGGCAAGAGGAAGCCCTTCCTCGCCTTCAAGTTCCTCTCGGCGCAGGTGCCCGAGCTTCCCGATCCGCGCCCGCTGTTCGAGGTGTTCGTGTACTCGACGCGCTTCGAGGCGATTCACCTGCGCGGCGGCAAGGTCGCGCGCGGCGGGCTGCGCTGGTCCGACCGCCCCGAGGATTTCCGCACCGAGGTGCTGGGCCTGATGAAGGCCCAGGTAGTGAAGAACGCGGTGATCGTTCCGACCGGATCCAAGGGCGGCTTCGTCGTGAAGAATGGGCCGCCCCCGTCGGAGCGCGATGCCTGGCTGAAGGAAGGCATCGAGTGCTACAAGAACTTCCTGCGCGGGCTCCTCGACGTGACCGACAACCTCGCCGGCGGCAAAGTGGTCCCGCCCAAAGACGTGGTGCGCCACGATGCGGACGATCCTTACCTGGTGGTCGCCGCCGACAAGGGCACCGCGACATTTTCCGACATCGCCAACGGCGTGTCCGCCGAATACGGCTTCTGGCTGGGCGACGCGTTCGCCTCGGGCGGCAGCGCCGGCTACGACCACAAGAAGATGGGCATCACCGCGAAGGGCGCATGGGAAAGCGTGAAGCGCCACTTCCGCGAGATGGGCGTCGATACGCAGAGCCAGGACTTCACGGTGGTCGGCATCGGCGACATGTCGGGCGACGTCTTCGGCAACGGCATGCTCCTGTCGCGCCACATCAAGCTGGTCGCGGCCTTCGACCACCGCCATGTGTTCCTCGATCCCGCGCCCGACGTGGAGGCGAGCTTCAGGGAGCGCGAGCGGATGTTCGCCTTGCCGCGCTCTTCGTGGGACGACTACGACAGGAAGCTCATCTCGCAGGGCGGCGGGGTCTACCCGCGCACGGCGAAAGCCATTGCGGTGTCCGCCGAAGCCGCGGCGGTGCTCGGCATCGAGGCGGGCGAGCTCGCGCCGCCGGACCTGCTCAGGGCTATCCTCAAGGCGCCCGCCGACCTCTTCTACAACGGCGGCATCGGCACCTACGTGAAGGCCGCGCGCCAGTCGAACGCCGAGGTCGGCGACCGCGCCAACGACGCGATCCGCGTCAACGGCCGCGACCTGCGCTGCAAGGTGGTGGGCGAGGGCGGCAACCTGGGATTCACCCAGCTCGGGCGGGTCGAGTACGCCATGCTTGGCGGACGCATCTACTCCGACGCCATCGACAACTCCGCCGGCGTGGACTGCTCCGACCACGAGGTGAACATCAAGATCATGCTCGGCGTCGTCATGGAAGACGGCGAGATGACGCTGAAGCAGAGGAACCAGGTGTTGGCCGAGATGGCCGACGACGTGGGCCGCCTGGTGCTCGCCGACAACTACTACCAGACGCAATCGCTTTCGGTCGCGGGCATCCGGCCCGACAAGCTCCTCGACTCGCAGGCGGGATTCATCCGCGCCCTCGAAAAGGCCGGGAAGCTCAACCGCGCAGTGGAGTTCCTGCCCGCCGACGACGAGATCGCCGAGCGGCGCGCCGCGAAGCAGGGCCTCACGGCCCCGGAGCGCGCGGTGCTCCTCGCCTACTCGAAGATCGTGCTCTCCGACGAGCTCGCCACGGCGCCGCTGGTGGACGACGAGTACGTGGCGCGCGCGCTGGTCGCCTACTTTCCGGCGCTGCTGCAGAAGCGCTACGCGGCCGCGATGCCGCGTCATCGCCTGAAGCGCGAGATCGTCTCGACGGTCGTCGCCAACACGATGATCAACCGCACGGGAAGCATCTTCGTGCACCGCATGCAGGAGGAAACCGGCGCCACCCCTGACGAAGTCACGCGCGCCTACATCCTCACGCGCGACATCTTCGGGCTCGACCCGCTGTGGCTCGAGATCGACACCCTCGACAACAAGGTCCCCGCGCAGCTGCAGTACGAGATGCTGATCGACGTGGGCCGACTCGTGGTGCGCTCGACGCTCTGGTTCCTGCGCCGGCGCCGCGAGAAGATGCCGATCGCGCAGGTGATCGAGATCTTCCGGCCCGGCCTGGTGGCGCTGCGCGAGCTCCTGCCCGGCATCCTCGCGCCCGCCGATCGCGTCGCCTTCGAGGCCTCGGTGCAGCGCCTCACGTCGGAAGGCGTGCCCGCGGATCTCGCCGATCGCTACGCGGAGCTGGAGGGCCTGTACGCCGTGCTCGACGCGACCGAGGTCGCGGTGGAGCAGAAGAAGGCGATCGAGCTCGTGGGCGCGCTCTATTTCGCCCTCGTGGGCGAGCTCGACTTGCGCTGGATCTCGGCCAAGATCACCCAGCTGCCGACCGATACTTCGTGGCAGGCGCTCGCGCGAAACGCGCTGCGCGACGACCTCGCGAGCCAGCAACGCGCGCTCACCTCGACCGTCGCGAAGCTCTCGCCGGACTCCACCGAGGCTGCGCAGATGCTCGCCGCCTGGAAGGAGCGCTACGCGCCGGCGATCACGCGCTACAAGACCATGGTGGAGGAGCTGAAGCGCGCGCCGACGCTCGACCTCGCCGTGCTCTCGGTTCTGCTGCGCGAGCTCAGGGCCTTGGCCTGAACGCAAAAGTGGTGTCAGGTACGACTTTTCGAGGAAGACTCCGTCAGCGAAAAGTCGTACCTGACACCACTTTTGCTCAGGGAACGATGAGCGCAGCGACCACGTTGCGCCCCTCGCCCAGAAGGATGTTGTAGGTCCGGCACGCGGCGGGGGTGTCCATCACCTCCACGCCGATTCCCGCCTTGTAGAGCGGGGCGAGGAGCGACGGTTCGGGGAAGGTGAACTTGGCACCCGTGCCGAGCAGCACGATCTCGGGCTTCAACTCCACGATCGCGGCGAGATGGTCGGCGGTGAGCGACTCGATGCGCGCCGCGGGCCAATCGGTGATGAGGCGCTCGGCGCTCACCACCAGGCTCGACGCATGGCGCTTGCCGTTCACCACGACATGGCCCTCGCCGTATCCGGTGAAGGTGTTGCGGCCCTGGGCATCGTCGCGCTCGAATTTCACGCTAGAATCATAGCGTTTTGCAGCGCAGCATCACAACGAAAATGAACCTGAACGACACCGCGAAGCCCATGGTCCCCGAATTCTCGCGCATCAAGCGCCTGCCGCCCTACGTCTTCAACATCACCAACGAGCTGAAGATGGCGGCGCGCCGCGCCGGCGAGGACATCATCGACCTGTCGATGGGCAATCCCGACGGCCCCACGCCGCGCCACATCGTCGACAAGCTGGTGGAGGTCGCGCAGCGCGAGGACACGCACGGCTACTCGGTTTCGAAGGGCATCCCGAAGCTGCGCCGCGCGATCTGCCAGTGGTACAAGCGCCGCTGGGACGTGGACCTCGACATGGACCGCGAGGCGATCGTCACCATCGGC